>Ga0210409_10001648_pt1 | contig 28280 bp, 26 predicted proteins | sample IncBWH17MmetaG_FD_161649 | JGI IMG/M metagenome (GOLD analysis project Ga0210409, IMG submission 161649) | Forest soil microbial communities from Barre Woods Harvard Forest LTER site, Petersham, Massachusetts, United States - Inc-BW-H-17-M | ecosystem: Environmental > Terrestrial > Soil >...
CAGCTTTACTGTTCATAAGTGCGGTAAAAAGCTCGGTTGCCTGCCCGGGTCCGACACCTCTCCCTTTGTTTCCGTCTTGGGAAACGCCTAAGTGAGTCTCTTCCGGCTCACCCAGGTGTGATAACAACTGAATACCATGTGTTCGGTCGTTCCGGTTTATGGAGTTTATTACTGCTTGAAAAAAGGAAACAACGAGTTGATGGCACATGATTGACCACTCATCGTCTCGGGAACTGAGCGCATAAGGATCTACGTAAAGCGGTATGTCTCCTTCGAGGTCAATGTCGACAAAATCTAACTCAGCTTGAGTTTTTTTGAGGTTGAAGTACTCCGAAAACGAGGGCAAGTTAGACTCCTTAAACTAGGAAAGTCCGCGATACGCAGTCTAACCTACGTAAAAAAGCGCTGAAGAGACAGTCTTCCACCGTAAAAACAGGAGCTGTCGCATTTTTGTCTGACTAATACAATTAGTTGATATTGCTGAAATACATCATACATAGCTATTTGACTAGAAGAAAGCCTAAATGGCTATTTAACTTCTCTACAGCAATAACCAAAACTGAACGTGAGCGATAGCATTTAAGCCGTGACATTCATGCTGAATACCGGCAAGACGTGACAAGCGAGGGCTAACCAATATTGATTAAAAACAAGGACTTATTCAATTGGTTAATTCGCAAGTCCCTATAACTGTGCACTACCTACTAGCATGGCCATGCGCTCGTTGGACTGGTCGTGGCAGATACGGGCTGGCCGGTTCCGTAGGCGTGACCGTAGCGCGCACATCTAGGTCATCATTCAACGAAAGGCCCACGGAAGTGGGCCAGGATCACACCACGACGCGCAAGGCGCCGGCCATGCATCAGGTTGAAGGTTGAGGTGAGATGGATGCCTAGCTAGCGTAAAATCGCGGCAATGAGTAATTCATGCGCGATGCGTGGCTGTAGGCTGGCGCGTTGCTCGGCTTGTCACGGTCACCCTTGTACCCGATTCGTTGCCTCGCTTTGATAATGGCCCCGCGCCGGCGCTCATGGGTCAATGATTGCTCGAATTCAACCGCCGCACCGAACGGACCTAGCCGCCTCGATCGAGATAATTATCTGATCAGGAAACATTCAGCCTTGTCGATTCGCTGTTTTAACTATCTATTTTTTCTTCGCAATGATTAACGATTCCCGGACCTGCCTGGACCTGTCTTCGCGCCGCCCCATCGTCATGTGGGTATGGGTCATATGGTCGAACCAAACATCATAGGTGTTTCCAAACGCAGTCGAAGCAAGCGCCATCAATTCGTCGATATCAATCATTCCGGTGTTTGAGTACGACAACAATAAGTCGCTACCGGAATCCTTGACGCCGGAAAAAAGATCAACGAAGGCTCCTTTAACCTGAGTCTTGATGCAGAAAGGTGATTGATGGCGATCGACCCGATATCGGCCCTTCACAATTTTGCTACCGATGTGCTGGATCTTGGGATAGTCGTACTTTACGATCGTTTCCATTGCGTGATAGAAGCGACTGTAGTGAACGAATGCGTATGGCGGATCAGCATATACGACCGAAGGGGGCAAGCTTGCCAAGCACTCGCGGTAATCCATCGCAACGAGTTGATGATCCCTATCCACCACATTTTGCAAATTCCACTTCAATAGAGTATCGAATTTTTTCTTGAAAATTGTCGGCACGAATACGCGTCGGTACTTGTTGATATCCGACATCCCGAGGTCGGTCTTTGCATCACGATATTGTGCGTAGTGCCCCGTACCTTGGCTGGTGTAAGCCATAGCGTGCATGAGGCAAGTTAGACCAAAATCGAAGTCGGATTTTTCGATCTCGCCGGAAGCAAGCAAGCTATCTAATACTTCGCGAATTGCGTCAATCCAAACGCACTGTAAAGCACTCCACCATGTGCCGGAATACACGCGGGTAAAGAGGTGATGGGTGTAATTAAAGTCCTTATCCAAGAGCGCTCGATTACGCTTTTCCGTCTTATTGAATTCGCTGAGGGTACACTCGGCCGGGTAGTCTAGATCGTCGGGAAGCGCCGCCACGTTCACACTGACTATATTGTTTGCCAATGCCACAATATCGAACTTACCAATCTTCTCGGCACGTTTCAGGTAGGTGCTAGCGATGACAGCAGAATACTCTTGAATGTCGTTTGATATGATCTTACTGATGTGACCAAATCCCCCGGAAATTGCGCATGCACCGGCGAACAAGTCTACAAACGGCCTACCTTCTGCATGAACTTTTGCGAGTTCAGCCGCGATGAACGGCAGGATGGCCGCCTTCGATCCCATGTACTTGACCACCTGGGGATACTGACGAGGCGTGTAAATCAGCGTATCAGTATTAGCGGGCGGTTCTGCTTCGCATTTCTGGAATACGGGATTATCAACAAGAACAGACATTTCCACCTTCACATTGCGAGTTCAATGCGCGCTATTTTACCGTATGTCGATGCGCAAACGTCCTCGCCGTTACTTCCGCAGGACGGTTGGGTGAAATGCCTGTTGGTGATCCCGACTGCGTTTAAGTCCACACACAGCAGCAGAGGGACTATAGAGCCATAAATTCATAACTGACGGGTAGGCCAAAGGTATCCCGTAGCAAGGTCAAATATTTTCCCGCCTCTTTTGTCATTTGTGCCGGCCCAATTATTATTAGCCGAGACACCAAGTCGGTTTTCCCATGCCAGTATGCGTACTCCAATAGCTGAGGCAGTGCTTGCCGGATACACGCCTTAACGGTGTCAGCAGTCTTGATTTCGTAAAACCAGCAAAATTCTGGAGTCTTTACTACAACATCAATTGCCGTATCCGCACCTGTAGGCACCTCGGTACCGACGTAATCTGGACCGTATTTTTTGACCAACACTTCGAACAGCTTATTTTGCATTTTGTTATGGATTAGATCGGCAGTTGAACCCGGCTTCGTGCCTGCAACAGGAATCTTCCCGGTCTTCCTTACATTATGTCCGCTCTTGAAGTTGAATCCAACATTCTCCGGCGCATCACTTGCCTGCTCAAAAAATGACAGATCGGCATTTGATACATCGGTGCCGTTTACCGTCCCGGACAACAGCCACTGCTCAAACTGCACGGCACTAATCGAAAACACTTTGTGAAAATCATGCGATACGAGTTCTTCGATCGGTGATTTTTTTTCGTCCCAGGCTGCGGCCTTGAGTTTCAGTACTAATAGCTTGATGGCAAGTTCATTTAATCCTTCGATTTTAAACAGCCTCCCGAGGTCGTAGCGAACATGATTCACCGAATGCTCGGTTGTATATCCGAGCTGCTCCAACGTGTGCGCGAAATTGGTGAAAGCTTTTCCGTCGAGCTGATTACCCCTGCTAATAATTCCCGAAAACGGCACCATCTCGTCGGTGCTTTCGGCCATTGCCGAAATGAGTTCCCGATGGCTAAATATGATCCCAATTAGCACTAATGCTTGGACCGTCTCGCTACCTCGAGCGCGAGCTTCATCCCACACTTGTGGCACTATGTTGCCGCGCGCGGACAAGTTCTTTTTTGCTTGGGCTAGTTCAATCTTGACGTCATGATGCGAACCCCAGAGGTGGTTAAGCACATTACTCGAATCGTAATGCTCAAATAGAGTCGCGAGCTTATGCGCTCCATGTTTAGTAAGTGAAACGCGCAGGAGATTTAGATCTGTCATTTATTCCTCAAAAACATGTTCTTGACGGAAATATATCATCTCTGTTGCGATCGGGAAAAATTTCGCACTTTAATCGGCGGTGCTGACAAAATGGAGTGCTATTGCACTGGCCAAGGCCAAAGATGTCTACACGGGCCAAAGCAACAACTGACGGCGCGAGTCCGGCACTGCGAACCGAAAGCACACATCGCCTGTGACCGCGAGATCAGCTGACACGGCCTATGTAATTACCTGGACAGCCTGTCCTAAACAGGCTGCTATCGCGTAGGCACAGCCCTATGTGCCGCTGCTTAGTCTACTGAAACTCCCAACGTGTTAAATTGCTATGTGGGAATTCAATTGTTAAAGGAGAAAGTCTCGTGCCCGTCGGTAAATCCATTCGAATTTATCTTGCTGATGCCACCGTTACAGGGATCAGATACGCGGAATTAGTGAACTGGACAGGTCAAGGCATTGGCTGTCCAAGAATTCGACTGAATGAACTGGCAAAATGGCCCGAAGCGTCGAAGCCGGGTGTTTATTTTCTGTTTGAAAGCCGACTAAGCGACGCCAAATCGCTTGCCTACATCGGTGAGTCAGAAAACGTCCTGGAACGGCTAACGAGTCATGACCGTAAAAAAGAGTTTTGGAATGAAGTCGTGGTCTTCACGAGCAAAGATGAAAATCTAACCAAAGCGCACATCAAATATCTGGAATCAGCGCTTGTATCGTTGTCAAAGGATGCAGCTAGATATCAATTGGAGAACAGTAATACGCCACCTCAATCCAGTCTACCGCGTGCAGACCGGGATGCAATGGAAGAGTTTATCGACAACATCCGCATGGTCCTTGGCGTTCTCGGCTATACGATTCTTGAACCTTTGCTACCTTCAGCCGATACCGAAATAGGCGCAGAACATAAACATGCTCAGATTGAGACAAACAATCCGTTGCGTGACCTAAGTTTTACGATTACTGGTTTGCTGGCCAAGGGGGCAGTGACTGACGAAGGTTTTGTGTTGAAGAAAGGGTCACAGCTCGCCAAGTTGCATAGTGATAGCATGCCCCGCAAGCTTGTGAATCTGAAAGCTCAGCTGCTGGCTGAGGGTATGTTGCAAGAGAAAGCAGAATACTTTGTTGTTGGTGGTGATCTATTATTAAGTTCACCAAGTTATGCAGCATCAATGGTAGCGGGTACCTCGCGGAATGGCCTACAGAGCTGGAAAACGACTAGCGGTCAGACATTAAAGCAGATGGAGGATGTATCTTTGCAGGGTGTTTGAAGCACATTGCGGTTGATTTTTTGAGATCACAAGGACTGCAGTGTTTGCATGGCCTTCTGCATTTTTTCAACAAACAAAGTCTGTTCACCATGAGTCATGATTAATTCATGTGTCGCTCGAGTCATCGCAACATAGACTAATCGCGCCTCGTCATGAAGATCTTCATCCGCAATGGCCTCTGCGCCTAGAGCGGGAATGCAGACCATCGGAAATTCGAGTCCCTTACTGCTGTGCATAGTGACGATCTTGACGCTGTTGTCCGCAGGATTGTAAGAATGCTTTTTGTCCATTTGCGATTCAAATGGGATGCCTCTTCGCTTCAGACTATCTGCAAGCGTGTTACCGGTTGCATAGTGTCTGCAGATAAGCGCAATGTCATTCCAGGGAGTGCCTGTTTTGTTTGCTTCAAGCAATCGTTCGGCAAGATAGTCTGCTTCGTCTTTCAAAGTCGGGAATTTGATCAACAGCGGCTTAGGCCCCCTGCGACCGGTGCTCATGGGAAGAAGAGTTGGTGCCTGATCGTCTTCAGCATCGTTTTGCGATAGCAGATCATCGGCAAATGCGCGTGCCACCGACAAAATCTCTGCTGTATTTCTATAGTTCAGTTTAAGAATAGTGGTGCGCCCTTGAGCTTGCACGCCAACACTAGAGAACGAGAATCGCAGCTTCTTCTTGCCGCCATAAATCGACTGCGCATCGTCGTACAGCACCAACAGCGAGTTGGAGTCTGGATGAATCATCTGCACCACCAGCTTGAACCACTCAGGCTTGAAATCGTGCCCTTCATCGATCAGTACGGCGTCATATTGCGCGGACGGAATGAGCTTGTTGTCGACGGAATGAATGACCTTCTCAACGCAAGCCTCGAAGAAATTGTTCTTGTTGAAATCTTGAGGCGGCATTCCGACGTTGTAGGCTTTTAATTGGCGCGTGCACCAAGCGTGGAAATTGACGACGTTAACTTTGTCTTGCAACCCTTTGGCTTCGATCATGCTGCCAAGTTTTGTCGCCAGAGTCTTGTTATAGCAAAGCACCAGAATCGGACGCTGGCACAGCTTGGCAAGGTGTTCCGCGCGATAACCCAATATCAGCGTCTTCCCTGATCCGGCGACGCCATGAATGACGCGATGACCTTCGCCAAGGCTGCGGGCCAACTGCTCCTGCTGTAGATCCATAACCTGCAACAAGTCCGGAATTTCAGTCATCTTTTGTCCGGCATCCTCAAACATGTCTTGCTGCGCCGGGATGCGGATTTCTGGAAACATGTGCCAGCGAATGCGGTCAAGCTGCGGCACAGACAAAATCCGGGTGAATTTGAGCGGGAACATATCCCACAGGCGTTTTTGAAACGATTCGGCGTCGACATTTTCCAGCATCTCGTCCTGGCAGATGACTAGATGCGGCGGAATCACTTCGCCGATGTCGGTGCCGTCGAATTGTTTGCGGCTGATATTGGTCAGCACTACGCCATGGCCGTAGGGGAAGGCTGGCTTGCCCTTTTGCGATCCGCTCGGAAAGATCAGTTGCGGATCGCGCTCAAGCCGATTGGTGACGGCGAACATGTAATCGCGCGCCTGCCTTAACGGATTCAATACATGCTTGGTGCCCTGGTCGGTGAGGATGCAGGTGGTTTGTTTGTCGATGCTTTGAATGGTTTCGAGTCTCCAGTCTTTGACTTCGAGTACGAGCAAGCCGCGGCTGGGATGGACGATCACAAAATCCGGGTGTTTGGTCTTCTCGCCGATGGAAACGTCATACCAGCATAGATAGCCGATCAGCATCTGCGCATCTGGCGGCCCGCTTTGCGCGCCGAGCCTGAACTCGCCGTGGGGCAGCATGATGGGTGCGCTATCGCAGTCCTCCGCTACCGGCGCCAGGCTGGACATGGTGAAGCCATACGCGGCGGGGATCAGGACAAAGTCGCCCTGCTGCAGGCTGATCGGTTCCTGGCCGTCGGCTGCGAGGCGGCAGGCGCCGTCGAGGATGACGCCATAGAACGGTTGCCCGGCTTCCGAGCGGCGTACGCGCCAGGGGCCGGCGCAGCTGACGACTTTCGAGAAGCGGGCTTGCGGTTGCAGCAGTGTGACAACTTCTGCGAGGGGATCGACCATGAATGGACTCCTGCTAATGAAACCTGGACTTCTGATTGTAGTACGTCCGGTTACGATGGGCTACAGTCTCAATACACCCACCACTTGCAGGAGTCCCCATGAAAACCGTCCTCATCACCGGATGCTCATCCGGTTTCGGCCTCGAAACCGCCCAATACTTCCTCGACCGCGACTGGCAAGTCATCGCCACCATGCGCACCCCGCGCGAAGACCTGCTGCCGCGCTCCGAGCGTTTGCGCGTAATCGCCCTTGACGTCACCGATGCCGACAGCATCCGCCGGGCCGTGGCGGACGCCGGAAATATCGATGTCCTGGTCAACAACGCCGGCATCGGCATGCTGGGCGCCCTCGAAGGCACCTCGATGGAAACCGCTCGCGACGTTTTCGAGACCAACACCCTCGGCACGATGGCGATGATCCAGGCGGTGCTGCCGCAGTTCCGCCAACGCCAGGCTGGTGTCATCGTCAACGTCACCTCGAGCGTGACACTGAGGCCGCTGCCCCTGCTGTCCGTGTACACCGCGAGCAAGGCGGCCATCAACGCCTTCACCGAGTCGCTGGCGCTGGAACTGAAGCAATTCAATGTGCGGGTGAGCTTGGTGCTGCCGGGACGGGCGCCAGAGACACGCTTCGGCGAAAACGCCAAGCCGCGGATAGAGAGCGGTATTCCCGAGGCCTACGCCGATTTGGCAAAGAGCGTGTTCGCGGGATGGGGGCAGTCGTCCGCGGTGACGCGGGCGCAGGATGTGGCGGAAGCGGTGTGGCGGGCGGCGAATGATCCGTCGTGCCCGGTGCGTATTGCTGCTGGGGCTGATGCCGTGGCGTTGGCTGAGTTGTGCTGATCTGGCGTTCGAGCCTTAACTGGTGATATCAGCGATTAGCATTCTGCCGCTGCGGGAATGACAATTTGCACAAATCGTACCAAGTTTGGTACGATTTGTGTATGAGTACCTTCACTCTCGACGTCAGATTCTATAGAACCGAAGCAGGAGCGGAGCCTGTGCGTGACTGGTTGAGAGAGTAATCCGCTGCTGATCGCAAGACTATCGGCGAGGATATCAAAACCGTCCAGATCGGTTGGCCGTTGGGGATGTCGCTTGTTCGGAAAATGGATAGTGACTTGTGGGCAGTTCGTATCAGCCTTGAGGGACGGATTGCACGCGTGCTGTTCACGCTGGATGAACATGCCATGGTGCTGTTGCATGGCTTTATTAAAAAATCCCAAGCAACGCCAAAAGAAGATCTGAAAACAGCGATGAGCCGCAAGAAGAAATTGAGGAGTAAGTGATGAACGAAAAGCATATTGGCAGCAGTTTCGATGACTTTCTTGCCGAAGATGCGACTCTGCAAGAGGTAACTGCAGTGGCCGTCAAGCGTGTGATTGCTTGGCAAATTGCCCATGAAATGAAGGGGCAGAAAATAACCAAGACTGCACTGGCCAGTAAGATGCATACCAGCCGCGCCGCACTGAACCGCCTGCTGGATGAAAGCGACATGAGCCTGACTCTGACCACGCTGGCTGGCGTCGCGGCGGCCTTGGGAAAGAAAATCAAGATAGAGCTGGTGCCGTCCTGATTTCGGCTTGAGGCAGAGATTGACGAAAGGTGGCTGTAATCGTGATCTTCAGCGCGTCGAACCTGCCTTCCGCCTGAGGCTTTGAAAAAAGCGCCCGCCGGCATCAAAGCCGCGGCAAACGCCGCAAGCGATCAAGCTCGTGACAACAAGCATCGCCGCCGTGTGAACACCCACTGCCGCCAGCGCCAGCGTGAGCGAACCAGATGCAGTGATTTCACGCGCTGGCGTGTTTGCCATGCATAGCGGAATGAGCGCCGGCACTAGCATCAAGCCGGCGCCGTGCGCGGTGGACATCATGAAAGACCAGAGCGCCAGCCCGGCATGACTTGCCGGCGTCCTCTTTCGCTCGGTTTTGCGGCCTACCAGATGGCATGCGGCGACGGCCGCCAGCAGCACACCCGCCAGGACTTGCAGCACCATGCGATCCATGCCAAGCCCAAGCGCCACCGCGGCAGCCACCAGTGTGACCGATGCAGCATGCCCGACTGCAATCGGCGCCAGCGCCCGCAACGCCTGCGCCCGATCACTCGACCGCACACCCCAGGCAGCGGCAAACATCCAGCCGGTGGCAGGGTTCAGCCCGTGCAGGGCGCCGAGCCCAGCCACCGCCAGCCATGGCCAAAGGTTTGACATGATGCGCTCGGAAAGCTCACGCTTCAGGTATGCGCGCAGCAGGAAGAAGCGGCTGCGGGCCCTGCTTCGTAGCGGTCGTGGTGACGCACCCACTCCATCTTGTGCGGCACGTCGCGCTCGCCGCGGCCCTGGGGCGTGAGATCCATCATGTTGTACGCGCCCATCATCACTTCCACGCCACGGCCGTAGGTCGAGTAGGTGTGGAAGATGTCGCCCGCGTCGTCTTTGTAGAACACGCTGACACCGGGCGCCTCTTCGTGCGGGAAGGACTGGGTGACGTAGTTGTAGCTGACCTCGCCCTTGGCCCGTTCTTCAGGCGTGAAGCTGACCATGAAGTCGTAGTTGAAATCGCTACCGTGCGAAGATACCCAGCGGAGCTGCCAGCCCATGCGCTGGCGGAAGCGTGCGATCTCGGCCAGCGGCGCGCGTGAGATGGCCACCAGCGTGATGTCGCGCTGCGCCAGGTGGACGTTCATGCCGTCGCTGTGATCAGCCATGAACGAGCAGCTTGGGCAGCCTTGCTCCCATCCCGGGCCGAGCATGAAGTGCTGCACCAGCAGCTGGCGGCGGCCGTCGAACAGTTCGGACAGCGTGCGCCGGCCTTCGGCGCTATCGAACACGTAATCCTTGTCGACACGCTCCCATGGCAGCGCGCGGCGCTCGCGGGCGACCTGGTCATGCAGGCGCATCAATTCCTTTTCACGCGCCAGCAGTGCCTTGCGCGCGCTCAGCCAGCGTTCGCTGGAGACGACGGGATGGTTCTTTGTTTCGGCAATAGCGGTGTTCATGATCTGCTCCTGTTGATACTTCCTTAAATGATGACAACTCTTGCGTATCCATCACTCGTAGGGTGGGCACCTGTGCCCACGCGGATGGGCGGGACGCGTAGTCCGAGATGCGCGGTTCAGGATGGGTAGCCGGGGCGTTACAGCGTGGGCACAGGTGCCCACCCTACGAGTGATGGCAAACGGCTCAGGCGGCTACCGGCTGTTCGCGCCGCAGCGCCGCTTGCACGGCTGGGCGGGTCCCGATGCGTTCCTGGAACGCCTGCAAGTGCGGGAACGGCGCCAGGTCGAGATTGACGAACGCCGCCCAGCGCGTCACCACAAACAGATAGGCATCGGCGATGCTGAACCGTTCGCCCTGCAGGAAGGGCGTGAAGCCAAGCGTGGCGTCGATCAGCGCATAGTGCTTGCGCAGATGGGCCATGCGATTGGCGCGCATGTCGTCGCTGGTCTCTGGATAGAACAAGGGCAGGTAGCCCTGGTGCAGCTCCGAATTGATATAGCCCAGCGTCTCCTGCAGGCGGTAGCGCGCCATGCTGCCGCTGGCGGGCGCCAGCTGTGCTTCGGGTTTCAGGTCGGCCAGGTATTGCACCACGGCCGGGCCTTCCGTCAGCACACGGCCGTCGTCCAGCTGCAGTGCCGGTACATAGCCTTTGGGATTGATGGCAAGATAATCGTCGCCGTGTTCGGTGCGTTTGGTCTTGCTGTCGACCTTCACCAGTTCGATAGTCAGGCCAAGCTCGTTGGCGACAATGTGCGGCGACAGCGAACAGGCGGACGGAATGTAGTACAGCTTCATGGTCATGCTCCTTGGAGTGGGGTTGCTCAGGACAGTGCCTGAATGTGATGGGCGTACGAGGTCCCTCGGCTATGCCGAAGAGGCAGTCCTGCCCGACGTGCTGCTGTGGTGATTGTTAGCCGGTTGCTTTCGGACGGCGCACGGCGCGCACCTTGCCGCTACCGCCTCCGCCGCAGTAAAACAGGCCGGCGCCGTCGGATTCGAGTCCGCTGACGTTGACGCCGGGCGGCATTTCCAGCCGTTCGAGTACGGCGCCGCTGTCCGGATCGACGCGGCGGATTTCGCTCTCGTCGCCTTCCCAGGTACCGTGCCACAGCTCGCCGTCGACCCAGGTCACGCCGGTGACGAAGCGGTTGGATTCGATGGTGCGGAGGATGGCGCCGCTGGCCGGATCGATCTGGTGGATCTTGCGGTCGCGGTGCTGGCCCACCCACAGGCTGCCCTCGGCCCAGGCCATCCCGGAGTCGTTGCCGTGGCCGGGCGCCGGGATCGAGGCCAGCACCTTGCCGCTGGCGGGGTCGATCTTGTCGATGCGCTGTTCGGCGATCTGGTACAGATGGGTGCCGTCGAAGGCGGTGCCGGCGTCGCACGGGCAGTCCAGCGTGCGGGTCTGCTCGCCGCTGGCGGGATCGAAGGCGATCAGCCTGGCGCCGGTGGCGGCCCAGACGCGCTGGCCGTCATGGGTCACGCCGGCTATCTGGTCGACGCCGGCGAAAGGGCCGTATTCGCGCACGATCTCGGCCGCGCGCGCCTTGGCCTGGGGTTTGTCTTTGCTTGTTGTATTGGTGTTGCGGCTCATCGTCGGCTCCTTGCGGTTGTTTTGCAGCGCGCCTTGGATCGGCGCCGTAAGAACACTCTATCCCAGCGGCAGCGCAGCGGGGAGTAACAAGATTGTCGTGAATCCTGCCAGCGGCGGCGCCAGCCAGCGGCGCGCCCGCGCCTGCCCGATGGCGCGTACCCGGCCGGTGGCTTCCAGCTCGGCCAGCGCGCGCTGGACGGTGCGCTGGCTATCCCCCAGGGCCAGCGCCAGGGCCGAGGTCGACCAGGCCGCGCCATCGGCCAGCAGCGCCGCCAGCGCGGCCTGCTCGCCCGCGATGGGTGGCGCCAGCACGGCCACGCTGCGTTCGGCCAGCGGCCTGAGGGTGAAGCCGCGTGCGGTGGCTTCGATCTGAGCCAGTTCCGTGACAAGCGCACGCAGGCGGCCGATTTCGACCCGCAGCCGCGCCCGGTGTGTTTCGTTAGGGTGATGGGTATGGAAGGCGCAGGCGATCAAGGCATCCCGTCCGACGTCGCCAGGCCAGGCTTCGGCCAGCGCCCGCGCCAGCGCAAACAGCACCGGCCGCCGCGCCAGCGACTGCCAGGTACTGCTAGCGCCAACACCAAGCCCGCGTCGGCAGGCGTCGACCACCAGCGCGTCGGAGGCCAGCAGCGCTGCCACCTCGTCGAGGCGCAGCGTCTGCTCGCCACCGCCGGCGAGACGCCGGGCGGCAGGACGGTCAAGCGCGGCGCGCGCCTCCGCCACCTCTGCCAGCAGTGCAGGTATCCCCGCGCGCCCGGCAGCCTCATGTGCACGGACAAGCGCCGCTCTCGCCGGGCCGATGCGCAAGGAGCGCAGCGCCAGTTCCGCCGCGGCCAGCTCGGCCACCGCCGCCAGCGACGGCGGCAGGCCACGCGCGTCGAGCAGCGCCAGCGCCACCTCGGCCTCGTCCAGGCGGCCAAGCAGCAAGAGTTTACGTAGCGCGATGAGCCGCGCCTGCAGCGCATTGGCGTGATCGCCGTGCGCCTCCAGCGTAGCCAGGGCCGTCGCCAATGCACGCGGCGAACTGCCGAGATCGCGCACCGCCAGCGCCACCTCAGCCTCGGCGACAATACAGCGCGCACGCGCCAGATCCTCATGGGCGCCGAAACCACGGGCAGCAAGCCGCAGCAGCTCACGCGCGCGCGCATGCTCGCCCAGCTGCGCCATGGCGATGCCGCGCAAGGCCAGCGCCGGCGGGTCGTCGCGCAGGGCAACCCGTTTGAGGGCGCCAAGCACATCGCCGGCAGCGAGGGCCCGCGCGGAAGCAGCTATCAGGGAATCCATGGCGATAGAATACACCGCCGTGCCGATGTCGCGGCGGACTGATGAGATGGCCGCCGCCGGCTGTAGTGCCGTTCAGTGAAGGTGTACGTTATTGCTGCGTTAGCGGTTCGTAGGGTGGGCAGATTCTCTGCCCACGCTGAGCGCACTCCTCGATTGACCGATGTTACGCGTGGGTACAACTACTCACCCTGCCAATTCCCGCAAATTAAAATCCGGTCGGTCTTAACTGAACGGTATTACGCCGCCGGCTGCGCTTTAACGCTTTATCTTTTGGCTTTCTGAAGGAGCCAGGCAGTCTCCGTTGATGCAACTTTCCCCTTCAGTCCGCCCGCGATTTGCTTGGTTTCCAGGGACTGCAATTGAAAAGCCGCGCCGTAATGCCACTCTACTTCGTCCTCGTTCACCGAAAACGGCGGGCCATCGATCACGGATTGATCGTATTCGTAAGTGATCAGCAGCTGCGGCGCCACGCCGCTTATTTGCATCAGGTGCAATGCATATTTCTGTCGTGTGTCAGCTGGCAGTGCAACCAGGGCAGCGCGATCGTATATCGCACTGACGGGGCCGAGATATTCAGCGGAGACATCAAAAATATCGCCCACCCAGATGTCGATATCGTCAGCGCTGTAGTGGGTCAATTCGCCAATCCTGGCTATTTCCGGCTTCACGCCGAGTTCTTGAAACAAGGCGTCAATGGCTTGTCCGCTCAATTCCGCGCCGGCAATGCGATAACCGCGGGCCAGCAGCCATGCAATGTCGCGCGTCTTGCCGCACAGGGGCAGGAACACGCGGCTGCCCTTTGCCAGGTCCAATTTTTCAAAATGCGTTGTCAGTAAAGGGTTTGCTTCGCTTTCATGAAAATTGATTTCACCCCGCTCCCATTTCCGATGCCAAAAACTTGCCTCCATTGCGTCTCCTTAAATCCTGTATGAATGGTATCCCGTCACCATGAACACTGAAGTCATGTGCGAAGTTGCATTGCAAGCCAGGATACAAGTTAAAGATAACTTGAAGTCAAGTCTTGGTTGCCGCGGTGGCAATCTGAGGTAGCCGCCGCTCGTAGGCGCGCTGGCTGCTCAATCCCCTAAGTCCACCACAGCCGCCAACCCTACTCCTTCCGGCGCCTCATAAAGCGCAATTACCCAGGCTCGCCCAAGATCGCCGGCAACCTGGTTCAGCATCTTCGCCACAAAGTTGATAGAAGCCTTGTCCAGCCCGGCAAACGCATCGTCCAGCAACTTGACGGCAGCGCCGGCCGCGAACGCAGCCGCAATCCACACCTTGCGCTTGCTGCCGGTAGACAGCATGTATAGCTTCTTGTCCAGATGCGGCGTCAGCGACAATCCTTCGGTCAGCGCCGGCAGCAGCGCGTCGTCAAAGCCCGGATACGCAACATGCAAGGACGCAAAATATTCGCGCGCCGTCATCTGGTCGAACGCTTCCGAGCGCGGATCCACCCAGAATACCTGACGTCGATAGACATCCGGTTGCTCATCCAGACGTGCACCTTTGATTTCCAGATGGCCGGTCTGCGCCTCCAGATCACCGGCCAGCAAGCGCAGCAAACTGCTCTTGCCCCGTCCATCGCCGCCGCGCACCAGTGTGACGCCGGCGGGGATGGCGGCGGACCAGTTGCTGAAGAGCTCTTGGCCGGGATAGTGGAAAGTCAGGTTGGTGGCTTGCAGGATAGGAGAGTGGTCTTGCGTCATGATGTGGGTTTGCAGATTTACCGGGCTGTTATTTGCTAGCCGACAGACGCACGCGCGCTGCCGATCAGCTTGCAGCCACACTCCGTCAGACAATCCTGCACGGCGACAGGAACGCCGCCAACCGTAAAGGTAGGATGTGCGGTGACGATTTTATTGATGCCGTGCGGCCGCCCATCGGGATAATGCTGCGGACAGTTAACCTCATCGCCAAGGCGCGCAATGGGTTTGCCGCCGATGTCGTGGGTGGGTGAGCCGCTGATGACTTTACCGCCGTGGTCAGTGTCGTCGCCGACTGTAATGATGGTGAGAGACATAGTTATAAGGCCGGCTTAGCGGCGTTGAGTAAATCAATCTTGTTGCCGTTCCAGTGAGGCAGTTTAGCAGGTGGGAGCGGCAAGACTTTGTCCAGATTGGGGAAGCGCAGATCGGGGTTGCGCTGCAAGGCGTCGGTAAATACTTCATAACGATCTGCGCGGGCGTTATCAATAGCCTGAACGTTAAGGCCACCGACTTTTTGAAATTGGCTGCGCAACGCGTTTGCAGAATCTGCACTGCCAAATTTTACGCCTTCATGCAGATAGTGCAGAGCACGGGCATTGTCTTTGTAATTATCATTTCTGTAAAAATATCCAAGTTCCGCTGCGGCGTCGCCGTTACCTTGGGCGAACGCGCATTCAAGCATCTTCAGACCTATCGGGATATTGGCCCACCGGCTGCGATCCGGCGCGTCTTGGCTGGTCAGCAAACTACGCCCTATCGTGAATTGGGCATAGCTATTTCCCATATCCGCCGCTTGTTGCCAGAACGCCCAGGAGGTAGTGGCGTCGTGTTTGACTACAAAGCCATCTGCGTAATAGTTTCCCATTACTGCGTATGCTAACGGAACACTCATTCGCATGGCGTCTTCTGTCAACGTCATTGCCGCGTTGGAGTTGCGAGGCACAAGTACCTTATGGGAATCCTTCAATCCCCGCACACCAGTTTGATATAGCGTTGCGAGATTGTTCATCGCTTTCCAATGCTTGAGCTCTACCGCTTTTGTATAAAGCTCAACAATGCGTGGCCAGTTGCGATCGTCTTTCCATATATCTGGTGTGTCAAGCGCAATGGCCTCTTGATACCAGATCTCTGCACGTGGATCCAACGGCGGCGCAACCGTCGATTCGTGTTTACAAGCAAACGCTGTCCGATGTGGCTGAAACGGTTCAGGAATTTTATTGCCGGGAAAATTCCTATCCTTAGAATTGACCGTTTGAGTAAATACAAAAAAAACGAACAATATCATCCAACGACGCCATTCGTTGTGCTGAGCTTTTGATGGCGTGGAAATGCAGATCACGTGCAGTTTATCTGGGTTGTCAATGATCGTCAGATCGTCTCTATCAGATGCCACGTAACTTCATGGCTTTGTGCCTCCACTAGCCAGCTTTTTTGTGGGTCTGGAAATCTCTGGCCTTCCATGACCGCAGCTTCTCTCCAAGACAAGTTAACCAGTTGTCCTAGCAGATGCTCCGCGGGAAGAGATGGCTGCCAAATACCACTATGTGGGCAAATATCGCTGCCATTACAAGAAAGCGGAACGGGAGTGATTGCTGCAATACGCCAATGACCACTTCTCACTTCGGCAGGAAAGTCCTGGGACGCAAGCTGTTCCAATTCAATATCAATGTGGCCAGAAAGATTGGCATCAGAAGTTTTGATTGACGAAGATGGTGCGGAGATGACGGGTTTAGCTGCGTTAATCAGATCTGCGGGTTTCCCATTCCATTGTGGTAATTTTGCGGGTGGCAAAGGCAAGATTTTATCTAGATTCGGGAGTCGCAAGTCGGGATTGTGAGCGAGGGCTTTCCCCAAAGCCCAGTAGCGATCTGCTCGAGCTTGATCTATGCCATGAGGAGCTAGGCCCCCTACATTTTCAAATTCATCAGCTAAGTAGTTGGCGGCTTGAGCATTGCCAAATTTAACACCTTCGTGAAGATAATGGAGCGCACGTGGCTTGTCGTTATTGACGATCTTGTACTGCACGCCTAATTCCTCTGCTGCGTTTCCATTTCCCTGCGCAAATGCGCATTCCAGCATTTTCACACCAATTGGGGTATTAGCCCAACGACTGCGCTCTGGGGCGTCTTGGCTAGTCAAAAGGCTGCGCCCGATAGTGAATTGGGCATAATCGCTCCCCATATCAGCAGCTTGCTGCCAGAATGCCCAAGCCGCAGTTGCATCTTGTTTGACTACGAAGCCATCGGAGTAATAATTTCCCATCACTGCATAAGCCAATGGCACCCCCATTCGCATAGCGTCTTCAGTCAGCGCCATTGCAGCTTTGGAGTTTCGAGCCACGAGTACCTTATTGGAGTCTTTTAGGCCCCATACACCGGTTTGATATAACGTCGCCAAATTATTCATGGCTTTCCAATGCTTACGCTCTGCCGCCTTTGTATAGAGTTCAATGATACGGGGCCAGTTACGATCATCTTTCCATACATCGGGGGTGTCTAGCGCCAATGCTTCTTGATACCAGCGCTCCGCCTGTGGGTCCAATGGTGGCGCGACCGTCAGCTCATGTTTGCAAGTAAATTCGGTACGATGCGGATGAAAGATTTCTGGTATTTGATTACGTGGCAGTTTATCGTCCATAGAGCAAGCCGCTTGAGAAAAAGAGATGCAAAGAAGGAACATCGCCAGAGAACGACGCGATGCATAGGTAAATTTGTTTACTGTGTTGATTGATGATGGGTTCATGCGTCGGCTACTTCTGAAGTTGATACGGCTGGTGCTTGGGCTATCTCCCTGCATATTCGCAGTAACATCGCTCGCGGGTGGATCGCGATGGCGTACGTGCAGATTGGGGAACCGCCCTTTCATGGCTTTATCCCACCAGTCTTCACAGTAAATCTGGCGATGTCTGTTCGGCCCATCTTTTTTGTTTGCGTTGCGATCGGTATAGCCAAACAAATTGTTTGCACCCTTTCGTCCCGAAGAGCCTAACAGTCCTCCGCTGCACCATACCAGCATCCTGACGGTGATGCCCTTGCTGGCAACCTGGGTCAGCAAATCTCCAAACAGTTGGCCGCGCGGCCAATCCCTTGCCTCACGATCCGAAACTTCCATGCCGGGGTCGAAGCCCCAGAAAATCAGATCGACGCTTTTCTTTGCCGCAAGAATATCCTTGACGATCTTCGGGAAGGCCTCGGAGGCGCAAATATAAAACCGCAGGTGATTGTGTGTCGAAATAGGATGGTCTTCGGGATGATTTCGATTTTCCAGCAACCATTGCTTACTGATATTGGCTTCGCGGGACAATTCATCAATGTGAAATTTCCCGGTTCGAAGTAGTTTGTTGATATCTGGCGGCATGGTATTTAGTTTCCTTCAAATCATTGAGAACGTGTAGATCTCAAAAACTTTCGATTTTTTCGTACGGTGAGAGCGTACTCTGCATCGCATCAATTTATGTTTTCTCTAGCGGTAGAATTTCCGGGACCGGCATACCGGTTCTCCAATCATAAAAGATTGCAAAATAGCGGATTTTTTTTACCGTATCGGCGTTAAGTGTTCGTGGCTTTAGTGCGCTCACGTCAAATACGCGATTCTTGCCTCTGTTCTGCGCGTCTTCTAGAAAGGCGCTCCAGAAAAGGGTAATTCCGTCGGTAACTTCTTTGAGCGTTTGCGCATCGCTCTTACTAAAGTCGACCTGATAAATGGTCAGTTCGTCGCTAATTTTATAGACGCAAGGCGTATCGACTTTTTCCGCAAAGGCAGTTGAGTCGCCTGCCTGTGTAGTGTCCAGTTCGATTGGAACACGCGTTCCGCTGATCAGTCCTGTATGCCAGGCTTGGCCATTTTCAATGGTCACGGTGAAAATGGGCGTGCCGGGAACATATGTCGGAACATTTAATACATATCGGCTTATTTCGGCCAACCCGCGCGGTTCGGTGATGGGAGCGACCTGATAGGTCCCTGTCATGTCCTTGCATTCTTTCGGCGTGGCAGAAAACGCGGCCTGCGAAAATGCCAAGACGCTCAATGCAAGGACCCCCTTGAAAATCTGACGGCGATAATTCATTGTTGTCTCTAGTTTGTTCTGGATAAAATAATTTCCTGAAACCCTGATCAGTTTCAGGAATATGAGCTTCTACACCTGCGATGTCAGTCCATCCGACGCGTCGCCCAAATCGCGGAATCCTAGATTTGAGATGCGTTGTTGTTCTTCCTTGTTTTCTGGATTCACCGGCAAGGTAAGGCTGCTGCCTTCGCTCAGCTTTACTTCATAGGCACTGGTCGGAACATGGTTTTTCACGACAATACGTCCCCATTCGTCTGTAACGCCGTGTTCGATCAAGGCGCCATCGCGGTACAGCTGATACGGCTCTGGCGTGACGTGGGTTTGTCCCGCTAGAGTATGCAGATTGAAAACCATCTGCTCTGGCAGCTTCACAGGCACCGGCAGTTTTGGCGTCGGCAGATTGGCCGGTCCCGGCAAGCTATGCGTGGCGGCATGCGCGACGAAATTGCCGTTCGTCCCATGCTCGATTCCCGCTGCATTGTATTTGACGTAGCTGCCGCCGCCGTTGATCACGACTTCTTCCTTGGCGATGATGCTGATGCGGTTGGCGGTGTGGGTGATATTCAGCTTCGCCAGCATGTTGATGCTGTCCTTCAGCGCCTGCATGTCGATGGGCGTCAGTTCCCGGCTTCTGAAGCCCATCAGTGACTGCTGGGTCGCCAGCTTCCACGGTGGCATGTTGCGCTGGTTGTAGACGCTGCCGGTGACGATGGGACGGTCGGGATTGCCATCGAGCCATTGGACTAGGCATTCCGAACCCACCCGAGGAATGGATTTGGCGCCCAGTTCGCCGCCGGCCCAGGAGCTGGCGACACGTACCCAGGCCGAGCTGCGCTCATCGTTGTTGCCGATGCGGTCCCAGTGGAACTGGACGCGGATGCGGCCGTATTCGTCGGTATGGACGCTGCCCTGGCCGGAAGGACCGACTACCGTGACGGTCTGCGGAGCTTGGATCTTGGTGTTGACGCTATTGAAATTGCGGCCCGGACGCCAGGGGATGGTCTTGCGCAGGCAGGTCAGCTCGTTGCGGTACTCGGCCTTTTGATCTGCCTGCTGCAGATAATTGTTGCTGGCGATGTGGTGGACCGAGATGATCAGGAACTCATTCTTGCCGGCGTCTTCATGGCTGGCGAACGGGCTGGATGAGAAATGGCCGGTCAGGCGGTACCAGCGTCCAGGCAGCACATAGCGGTTGTTGCCTGCGGCTTCAAAGTGTTTACCTGCCGCTTCAATCTCTTCCATACGCCGGCGCGACAACGTATCGGCATCCTGGGCACCTTTGACGCCATAAGCGCCCGCATATTCATAGGATTCAACATCCAGCACATTGCCCTGCTTGTTCAGGGTCGGCACGCCGGCATTGATCGGCACCGGGCTCTTGAAATTGAAGCCGGAGAGTGAGACAGAACCGGGGACGATCTGGCGCACCGGGGAGAACTCGCCAATGCCGTCTTCTTCAAACGCGCCGCCATGGCGCTGGAAACGGATCTCTGCGCCGCCGTCGATGGGGGCAGCCTGGGTGGAGTCATCGGTGATGATGAGTTTATGGCCCTTGTCGGTGTGTTCGTAGTAGTACAGCAGACCAGCCGCTTCCAGCCGGCGATGGACATAGTTATGGTCGCTCTCGTCGAACTGGATGGCGTCCGTCATGACCGGATCGGCGCCGCTGACGCGATAGTCCCAGTCCGGCAAGGTGCCGTAATCGGCGCAGATGCTGTCGATCTGTTCGCGCAGGGTCTTGCCGTGGAAGATGTAGTTATCTTTGCGCAGGCGCAGGTATTGGGTCCAAGGCCCCAGCTTGGCTTGATAGAAGACGATATTGCCGTCGGTGCGGAGCAGGCGGAATTCGAAGCAGTAGCCGGTGAAGTAGCGCAGGCTGCCGTCGGCTCTCACCAGTTCCACGCAGAACAGCTTGCCTTGCAAATCCTTCAGCGCCAGCTCGGCGTCATCCGACAATAATTCCACGGTGTAGTCAAAATCGCGCGACAGGCTTTCGACGGCATCGAGCTTGTTGACCAGCAGCTGCGCTTGCGGACCGTCGTCGTGCGGGAAGGAGAGGCGCAGGATACGCTTGTTCTGGCGGCCGTTGATAAGGCTTTGCAGGCTTTGAAGTAGGTTACTCATGCCGTGATCCTGTCGTTACCGATAAATATTGTCGTACGGGAATAGTTGAGGTCGAGATAATACCAAACATATGCGTGAATATAGCGCGGAACTGTCTGTCTAGTTGCAAAAAACAACACATATCCACGCCACACTGGAAACGAGCCTCGGTTTCCGAAAATCGCCGCCAACGAACCAGTTAACCTCATAACAGGCCCGGCTGTACATAGGGCTTTGGCTTAAAATCCCTAGTCGAATACCGGCCGAAAGAAGCTTCTTTCGTAACTCAGGATGCACTTGGTTTGCTCCGCATATTTGAAAGCCGCCTGGCAGTCCGCGTCCTCCGCCATCTTGATGCGGTACTGCTCATAGTCGGCCAGGCTGGGGAAGGTGAACAAGGCCAGGGCGACGTTGCTGGCGCCCTCCGATGGCAGAAAATAGCCGTGGTGGGAGCCACCGAATTTTTCCACCAGCGGGATCCACAATTTTCCGTAGTGCTCAAATTCCTTGAGCTTGCCGGCGTCGATGATGTAGCGCAGATAGCAAGTGACCATTTCTTCTCCCTGATTTTTATCAAACTTCAATTACGCTGCCAGTTCACCAGCACGATGCCGCTCAGCACCAGCACCGCGCCGAACACGAACGGCAAGCCGATCGGATCGTCCAGCAGCAGCACGCCGAAACTGACGCCGAACAGCGGCGTCAAAAATGAAAATACGGTCAGCCGCGACGCCAGGTAGCGGCGCAGCAGCCAGAACCATGCGAGGAAGCTGCCGAAGGCGACCACCAGCGACTGGAACGCCAGGCTGACCCACATGATGCCGGTCAGCGGCGCCAGTCCGGTCTGGCCGGACACCAGCGCGACCAGCGGCAGCGACAGCGCCGCCACCGCCAGCTGGTACCACAGGGTCATGCTGGGCGAGGCGTTGCTGAGGACGCTGCGCTTGATCATGATGGTGGTGGCGGCCCAGAAGATCGCGGCCAGCACGCCCAGCGCGTCGCCGATCAGGGTGCGGCTGAAACCGGCGCCGGCTTCAAAGCCGCCGACGAACGCTACCGCGATGCCGGCAAACGCGGCGATCACGCCCAGCCACTGGGTCAGGCCGAAACGCTCGCCCGGCACCAGCCAGTGCAAACCCAGCACGGTGAAAATCGGCGCGGTGTACACGAAGACCGACATGTGCGAAGCGGTGGTGTAGTTCAAGCCGATGGAAACGCACAGGAATTCGCCGGCAAACAGCAGGCCGGTCGCCAGTCCCGGCCAGAAGCTGCCGTCAGTCAGTGAAAATTTACTGCCGCGCCACCACATCAGGCCGCTCACCAGCACCGCGGCGACGGCGGAACGCAGGCCGTTCTGCAGGATCGGCGAGATGCTCGGCGCCGCCACCTTGATCGCCACTTGCTGCAGCCCCCAGCACATACAAAGAATTAACATCAGGCTCATGGCCAAGCCGTCTAGCGGCTTGCGGGAGGTAGGCATGGTACGTCTTTCCGGAACAGGTGCAGGCAGGGATGGTTTGTCATAAATGTCATTTTACTCAGCGTTGATTTATCCCTATCATCAACGACATCGGCCACGCCGGTGGCCCCGTCTCGGCGACCCCGTCAAATACAGATTGCAAGGAGTATGCTTGAAAGTAGTCACTTTTGCTTTACCGGCAATAAATCACATCGCCGGAGCCTATCATTCATAAGCCAGACCATGCGCCCTACCGGGGCGCCGCCAAACCTCCGCGCCCCCGCAAACTATTGCTGTTAAGCGTTTCCGCCGGCGCCGGCCACATGCGCGCCGCCGAAGCGCTCAAGGCCTATGCCGCCGCCGAATTCCCGGGCACCGAAGCGATCCACCTGGATGCCATGGATTTCGTCCCGGCCGGCTTCCGCGCCGTGTATACCGATTTCTATCTGCATCTGGTGAACCGCCATCCGGCGCTGTGGGGCTATGTCTACCAGAAGAGCGACAAGGCGCTCAGCAGTTCGCCGACGCAAAAACTGCGGCGCGCGATCGAGCGCATCAGCACCCGTCCCTTGCGTAAAGCGATACAGGCGGCCGCGCCGGACGCCATCATCTGCACTCATTTCCTGCCGGCCGAACTGCTGGCGCGCGAAATCGGCAAGCAGCGCGTGGTCTGTCCGGTGTGGGTGCAGGTCACCGATTTCGACCTGCACAGCATGTGGCTGCAGCCGCTGATGCAGGGCTACTTCGCCGCCACCGAGGAAATCGCTTATCGCATGCGGACGCGCGGACTGGCGGCCGATGCGGTGCACGTCACCGGCATCCCGATCATGCCCGGCTTCGGCCGGACCCTGGAGCGCGAATCCTGCGCCCATCAGTTCGGGCTAGATCCGCGGCGCAAGATCATCCTCATGATGTCAGGCGGCGCCGGCATCGGCGATCTCGACAAGACCGTGCAACGGCTGCTGGCGCTGACGGACGATTTCCAGCTGGTTGCGCTGGCCGGCAAGAACGCCGCCATGCTGAGCGACCTGCAGCAGCTGGCGGCCGCGCATCCGGGCCGGCTGTTCCCGTTCGGCTTCACCAGCCAGGTCGATGAGCTGATGGCCTGCGCCGATCTGGCGATCACCAAGCCAGGCGGCCTGACCACCTCGGAATGCCTGGCGATGGGAGTGCCGATGATCATCCATTCGCCGATTCCGGGGCAGGAGGAACGCAATGCCGACTACCTTCTGGAGCAAGGCGCGGCGCTGAAGGCGATCGACCTCACCGCGCTCGAATACCGCGTCCAGCAACTGCTGCAGCAACCGCAACTACTGCAGCGCCTGCGCCAGCGCAGCCTGGAGCTGGGCCGTCCGCGCGCCGCGCGCGCGGTGCTGCAAACCGTGCTCAGCACACTCGATTCTCAATTTACCGCGCTCTCGCCATGACTGCTTCCACACCTTTCCGCCGCCTGTTCGGCATGCTGTTCTGGGCGGTGCTGACCGCCTTCTTTTTCGCCAATGTCGAGATCCAGATCGAGGGCGCGGCCGGCTGGGCCGCCAACCTGCCGACCTGGCGCATCGAGCATCACTGGCTGCTCGACATCTTCTGGGGCGGCCGCGCCATGACCGGCTATCACGCCTGGATCTTCCCGTTCATCGCCCTGATGTTCCACTATCCGATCTGGTTCAACGGCAGCTGGGACTGGCGCGGCGAGTGCCGCATCATGGCTTCCATCATGGTGTTCTGGATCAGCGAAGACTGGCTCTGGTTCGTGCTCAATCCGGCTTACGGACTGGCCCGCTTCAATCCGCTGGACGTACCGTGGCACAAACACTGGCTGGGCGGGGTGCCGGTCGACTACTGGATTTACTCGATGGTGGCGATCGTATTGCTGTGGCTGGCCGAACGCAAGACGCGCCCGGCGCGCGTCGTCCTGAACCAGGGCTGAACCGATATGTGAATCTCTGGTTCTGTATAGAAGTAGAGATTCACATATGTATTGTAAAAATGACTGGAACTTGGTAAATTGCGGACCCGTTCCAAGTTTGAAATGTTGTAAATGCTGATCAAAAAAAATGCAAAAAACGCGTCTCTGCCGAAAAAAAATGCGTCTCTCTCGCAAAAAAACACGCCTCTCCTGAAAAAAAACGCGTCTCTCTCCAAAAAAAACGCGCCTCTCTCGAAAAAAATTACGCCTCTCCCGCCAGAAAATAGCTCCGATCCGCGCCTGCCGCGTTATCTGCAAGTCCGTGACGATTTGCTGCAAAGGATCGCTTTGCGTAGCTGGGCCGCCGATGAGGCGCTACCGTCCGAAGACAAGCTGGCCGCCGAATATGAAATTGCAGTCGGCACCATGCGCAAGGTGCTGGATGCGCTGGTCACCGACGGCGTCGTCGATCGGGTGCGGGGACGCGGAACATTCGTCGCGCGCGCTGCCGAACGCTCGTCGATGCTGCGTTTCGTGCGGCAACATGGCAAAGTCAAAAATCAGCTGCCGAGCGCCGAGATCCGTTCGATGACAAGCGCTATCCCTCCCGCCGCGGTGGCGGAAAAACTCAAGCTCAAGCCGCGCGACAAGGCGCTGTACCTGCACCGCACCCGGTCCCTGGATGATGAAATCGTATTGTCAGAACATATCTGGCTGCCGCTGGCGCGCTTCAGGAAGCTGCAGAAATATCTGAAAAGCAATTCGCCGCCATCCCTGTATCCCGTCTATGAGAGCGAATGCGATGTGCTGGTTTCGCGCGCCATCGATGACCTGACGGCGCAACCGCTGAACCGCGCCAATGCTTCCGTGTTCAAGCTGAAAACCAAGACCGTGGCGATCTGCGTCGAGCGGCTGATGCTGGATCATGCCGGCGAACCGGTCGAATGGCGCACTTCCTTTGTGCCGGCGGAGCGCTTCCAGTACTCGGCGGAAGTCCGCTAACAGCGCCGGGGCAGGGGCCAAGCCGCCGCACGCCATCCTCCCTGGCAGTCGATTCGCGACGTATTCCTGCATTTCGTCGCTTTCCGCTTCTCCCGCCGCTGCGGCGACCAGATAATCGCCGCAGATCACTCAACGGGAGAACCTCATGTTTGCACAAATCATTTCACACACACCACTCTGGGTCTGGGCGCTGCTGGCATTCCTGGTCTATCGCGGCGTCCTCGCCAGCGTCGACCGCGAGCTGACGCTCAGGAAACTGGCCATCATTCCACTGGTGATGCTGGCGCTGTCCTGGCAGGGCGTGTCCACCGTGTTCGGCATCCTGCCGTTGCCCATGCTGTGCTGGCTGCTGGCGGCGGCCATTGCTGCGACACTTAACTGGCGCCTGTTCAGAAAAGAACGCGTGACGGTCTATCCGGAACGCGGCGTCGTGTTCCAGCGCGGCAGCTGGCTGCCATTGATGCTGATGATGGGGATTTTCCTGACCAAATATACGGTCGGCGTGACGCTGTCCATGCATCCGGCGCTGGCGCAAGACACTACATTTACAGTCGTTGTCTGTACGCTCTACGGCGTGTTCAACGGCATGTTCCTCGGCCGCCTGCTGCGCATCGTCAACCTTTACTACAGCCCACAGCCGGCGCCGGGCGCCTATAACGGTCAATTGAATTGAAGACGTAGGGTGGGCAGCGTTGCTGCCCACGCGTGACCGTAGATGCGTATAGGTCACGCGTGGGCACGCGTGCCCACCCTACACGAAATTAGCAGCAGCGGCCAACCCGGCCGTTGCCGCCGTAACGCGCTTCCTGGCGTTCCTTGAAGAACTCTTCATAGCTCATCATCGGTTCGCCCGGATGGGTGTTCTCCATGTGCGTCACGTAGGTGCCGTATTCGGGCAAACCCACCATCAGGCGCATGGTCTGACCGAGGTAACGTCCGGCTTTCGACAGTTCTTCCAGCATGGCCGGCCTTTCAGATTGACATTCAGGTGGAGGGCAAGGCGCTGGCCGGCAGCGCTTCAAACGGCGTTTCGCTGGTGCTCGGCTTGCTGGCGGCGCGCGCCGCCAGCACGGTCTTGATGCCGAAGCCGAGAATGCTCAACAGCACCAGGATGAAGAATGCCGCCAGCCCGGCATCCAGATAATCGTTAAAGATAATCTGCTGCATTTGCGCCACCGACTTGGCCGGCGCCAGCAATTTTCCGTCCGCCAGCGCGGCCTGGTACTTGCTGGCATGCGTCAGGAAGCCGACGCGCGGATTGGCGTCGAAGATCTTTTGCCAGCCGGCAGTCAAGGTGCAGATCAGGATCCAGACGGTCGGCACGATGGTGACCCAGGCGAAGCGGTCGCGCTTCATCTTGAACAGCACGCAAGTCGCCAGGATCAGCGCGATCCCTGCCAGCATCTGGTTGGAAATGCCGAACAAAGGCCACAGGGTATTGATGCCGCCGAGCGGATCGACCACGCCCTGGTACAGGAAGTAACCCCAGCCGGCCACGCACAAGGCGGTGGCGATCAGGCTGGCCGGCAGCGAGTCGATCTTGCGCATGGAGGGCACGAAAGTGCCGAGCAGGTCCTGCAGCATGAAACGGCCCGCGCGCGTGCCAGCATCCACCGCGGTAAGGATGAACAAGGCTTCGAACAGGATCGCAAAGTGGTACCAGAACGCCATCATGACCTTGCCGCCGCCGATGCTGGACAAGATGTGGGCCATGCCGACCGCCAGCGTCGGCGCGCCGCCGGCGCGCGAAATGATGCTGTGCTCGCCGACATCCTTGGCTACCTGGGCCAGCATTTCCGGCGTCACGTAAAAACCCCATTGCGAGACCGCATGCGCCGCCGTATCGACGGTGGTGCCGATCAGCGCGGCCGGGCTGTTCATCGCAAAGTAGACGCCTGGTTCAATGCAGGAAGCTGCGATCAGCGCCATGATGGCGACGAACGATTCCATCAGCATCGCGCCGTAGCCGATGAAACGCGCATGGCGTTCGTTTTCCAGCAGCTTGGGCGTAGTGCCGGAAGCGATCAGCGCGTGGAAGCCGGAAACCGCGCCGCAGGCGATGGTGATGAACAGGAAGGGGAACAGGCTGCCCGACCAGACCGGGCCGGAACCGTCCATGAATTGCGTGAAGGCCGGCATCTTCAGTTCCGGCGCGACAAACACGATGCCCAGCGCCAGTCCGACGATGGTGCCGATCTTCAGGAAAGTGGAGAGATAGTCGCGCGGCGCCAGCAGCAGCCAGACCGGCAGCACCGAGGCGATGAAGCCGTAGCCGATCAGCATCCAGGTCAGTTCCTTGCCGGTGAAGGTGAACATGGCGCCCAGCACCGGATGTTCCTGCACATACTGGCCGCCGACGATGGCCAGCATCAGCAGCACAAAGCCGATCAGGGAAATCTCGCCGATGCGGCCCGGCCGGATATAACGGGTATAGACGCCCATGAACAAGGCGATCGGGATCGTCACCGCCACGGTAAACGTGCCCCAGGGCGACTCCGCCAGCGCCTTGACCACGATCAGCGCCAGCACCGCCAGGATGATCACCATGATCATGAAGGTGCCGAACAGGGCGATCACGCCAGGCACCGTACCCAGTTCCGATTTGATCAGGTCGCCGAGCGAACGGCCGTCGCGCCGGGTGGAAATGAACAGCACCATCAGATCCTGCACGGCGCCGGCAAACACCACCCCGGCCAGTATCCACAGCATGCCGGGCAGGTAGCCCATCTGCGCCGCCAGCACCGGGCCGACCAGCGGACCGGCGCCGGCAATCGCCGCAAAGTGGTGGCCGAACAAGACGTTCTTGTTGGTCGGCACATAGTCCAGTCCGTCGTTATACTTGTAGGCGGGCGTCATGCGGGTGGCGTCCAGGCCCAGCACCTTGTCGGAAATGTAGAGGCTGTAGAAACGGTAGGCGATCAGATAGACGCAGACAGCGGCGATCACGATCCAGATGGCGCTGATGGATTCGCCGCGCTGCAGGCCGATGTAGCCAAACGCGAATGCACCGAGCAGGGCCAGCGCAAGCCAGCCCATCTTTGAAGATAGACGATTCATTGTTCTCCTCCCAGGCGGGAATGAATATTGTTGAAATTTGTTT
>Ga0210409_10001649_pt1 | contig 28273 bp, 22 predicted proteins | sample IncBWH17MmetaG_FD_161649 | JGI IMG/M metagenome (GOLD analysis project Ga0210409, IMG submission 161649) | Forest soil microbial communities from Barre Woods Harvard Forest LTER site, Petersham, Massachusetts, United States - Inc-BW-H-17-M | ecosystem: Environmental > Terrestrial > Soil >...
TTTCACCATACACGCTCTGATTGCGCCAATCGTCGTACAGGACGGCCATCTGGCTTTCTCTATTATTCTCCTGATAGTTGAGGCGCGTCCCACAACTCCCTGGCAATCGGAGCACCACCACGAACAGATGCTGAACAAGACCTATCAAATCCTGGAGCGGTGCCTGTTGCCGGATCTCGATGTGTTGTTGCCAGTGCAGAACCTGGCAAACGCCGATTTCTTCAGCATTGTCGCGCGAACAGATCAACACGGGAGCGAGGTGATGCTTTCCCGAATACGGGATCAATTGGCAGGGAACCCGGGGTTACAGTCGGCGGGCGTTCGTTTCTCGATGGCCAGCGAAGTCCTGGATATAGCTGAAATCGGAAGGGAGGGGCCTCTGGATCAATGCATTGCAAGATTGGCAGCCGATCTGAAAGAGAGGTTAAGAATGAAAATCACAAACGGAGCTCAACACGATGACGGGAAAGAAATTATTGCTCATAGAAGATGACAAGGACACCGTAAGAGCAATGGCGGTGCGATTGAAATCACAGGGATACGATTTGGTGGTGGCTTCGGACGCAATCTCGGCGATCAGCACGGCGCGAAAGGAAAAGCCGGACCTGATTATATTGGACCTAGGGTTGCCCGGGGGCGACGGGTTCGTGGTGATCGACCGTCTGAGATCGAACTGTGAACTAATGACGGTTCCGATCATCGTCGTGAGCGCCAGGGATCCCAAATATAACGAACCGCTTGCAATCCAGGCAGGCGCCCATGCTTTCTTCCAAAAACCATTTGAAACGACTGATCTCTTGAGCTCCATTCTGGATGCTTTGAATCCCAGCCCCGCAATTCGACGGGAACGCTAGAAAACATCCGAATGCTTGAGGGACGATATGAAGCCAAGAATTTTAGTAGTGGAAGATGAACTCGACATGTTTAAGGCCCTGGCCATCCGATTGGATGCGAACGGGTTTGACACGCAGCTGGCCACGAGTGTGGCCACATCCGTGGCCATGGTGCGCATTGACCCTCCCGATTTGATCGTGCTTGATCTGGGCCTTCCTGACGGCGACGGCTATACGGTCATGGAGAAATTGAAATCGATTCCGGAGGCGCGGTCGATACCGGTCATCGTTCTCACCGCAAGAGATCCCGAAGGGAATCAGGAACGCTCCTACGGTGGCGGCGCTTATGACTTTTTTCAAAAACCCGTTAATGAGGAGTGGCTGTTGGAATCCATAAGAAGGGCGCTTGCGCAGACGTCGCCGATGGGCCCTCTCCGCAAATAACACACGGTCTCCGGGAGGGGCATTGTGAGACTTGGAGAATTCCGATTTGAACGAAGGTGAAGTCGAGCGGCGATTGAGAGGAAGAACTGTATGGCAACCATTTTCCACGCCCTGATCAAACGACTCATGAAGAGAATCCTGCATGGCGCGGAGGAATTCTTTTCAGAATTGTGTGAATCGCCATGGCGTTAATCCTGATTGTCGATGACGATCTGCATACCCGCCAGCTCTACGTGTCCTTGCTGACGCCCTTCGGACACCAGGTGCTGGAAGCCGCCGATGGCCAGGAGGGCCTGGAGCAGGCCCGCTCGAGAAAACCGGATCTGATTATTTCCGACGTTTTGATGCCTACGATGAACGGCTACGAATTCGTCACTTCTCTCCGGGAATCCCCCGGGTTTGAAACGGTCCCGGTCATTTTCCACAGTGCCAGTTTCCTGGACCACGAGACGCGATCATTGGGCGTAACCTGCGGCGTCTCACTGGTCATCCCAAAGCCTTGCGATCCGGAAACTGCGCTTAAAATTGTCCATCAGGCGCTAGGCACGGAAGTCGCCGTCCCCGCGGCGCAACCGGTGAAACTGGAGAAAAAAGTAGACGCCATTCCTGTTCTGGTCGACGCCTATTTTCAAAAGGGAAAAGAATTGGATGTGGTCAGCGCCAGGCTCGCGGCGCTCCTGGAATTGGGGCTCGAACTGGCCCGGCCGTGCGATGTGCCCGAGCTGCTATGGAAGGCGGCGCGCGGAGCGCGGGAAATTGTCTACGCCAACTACGCGGCGGTCGGGATATTGAAGGAAGATGCCGTTCGTTTGGAGTGGTTCACGATTATTGGAATGGACCCGGAAACCGTGGAAAAGATCGGCAAACCCGTTTATGGCGGGGAAATTTTCAAGGCGCTGATGTCGGAGCGAAAGCCCCAAAGAGCTTTCAGCCCGCGGGGAGAGCCGGACAACCTGGGCCTCCCCGCGTACCACCCGCCGGTGAACAGTTTTCTGGTTGTGCCCCTGCAGGTTGGCAATCACTTGTACGGTTGGATTTATGCGGCGCAAAAGCTTTCGGGAATTGAATTCGGCGAGGAGGACGAGCGGGTCATGATGGCGCTCGCAGCGCAGACCGGGCTGGCTTATGAGAACTCGCTAGTTCTCCTGGCCATTCAAGATCACGCCGAAAAGCTGGAAGCCGAGATCGAACAGCGGAGGATGGCCGAGAACCGGCTTCGCATGCTGATCGAGACCGCGCCCATGGGGATCGTCATCGCCGAAAAAAGTGGCCGAATCGCGGAAGTGAATGCGCAGGCGCTGGATATGTTTGGCTACGACCGCGAAGAGCTTTATGGGCAACCGGTGGATACCCTGCTCCCCGAGCGACTGCGATCGTCACACGAGCGTCACCGCGCCCATTATGCCGCGGACCCGCATGCGCGCCCGATGGGAGTGGGAGTGGAGTTGTTCGCGCGCCGCAAGGATGGAACAGAATTTCCGGTGGAAATCAGCCTGGGGCCTCTCGAGACCAATGAAGGAGTCTTAATTTCCAGCATCATCGTGGACATTACCGCGCGAAAGAAAATGGAGAGACAACTTCGTCTCTCGCAGCGGATGGAGGCGATAGGCGAACTGGCCGGCGGCGTGGCGCACGACTTCAACAATCTGCTCGCCGTCATTCTGGGATGCGCGGAAGTGGCCTTGGACGCGCTTCCCGCCGAACATCCCGCCGCGAAGAAAGTCGAGGTGGTCAGGCAGGCGGCGTCTTCCGCAGCCGACTTGACCCGTCAATTGCTGGCCTTCAGCCGGCAACAAATGCTTCAACCCCGCCTGCTGGATCTCACGCAGGTCATCGAGAAAACCCAGGTCCTTCTGAGGCGGCTCATTGACGAGAACATAGAAATCGGCATCTCCCTGGAACCATCGCTCGGATTTGTCATGGCCGATCCCGGACAAATCGAGCAGGTACTTATAAATCTCGCTGTCAACGCGCGGGATGCCATGCCCAGGGGAGGCCGCCTTACCATTCAAGCGCAAAACGTTAAGTTGGAAGATTCCTTCCAGTTGGGCGATGTGCAGGTTGTCCCCGGCCCCTATGTCATGCTCGCAGTGGCGGATACGGGTTGCGGGATGACTCGTGAAACTCAAGCCCGAATCTTTGACCCATTTTTCACGACAAAAGGTTTAGGCAAGGGCACGGGTTTGGGTCTGGCCACAGTTTACGGGATTGTGAAACAGTCAGGGGGATATGTCTGGGTTTACAGTGAGCTAAATCAAGGGACAGTCTTCAAGGTGTATCTGCCGTTAATTGTGTCACCTGTTGAGCCTCCAAAGGAAAAAGTGAGGGAGGCCTCAGTCCTGTGCGGCTCCGAAACGATCTTGCTTGCCGAAGACTCGGAAAGTTTACGCGAATTGGCTAAGGAATATTTGGAAAGCGTCGGCTATACGATTCTTGAGTCTTCTTCCGGCAGCGAAGCGCTGCAGCGCGCGAAAGATTTCGATGGAACAATTCATCTTCTTCTGACTGACGTGGTAATGCCTGAAATGAACGGATCCGACTTGGCACGTCATATGGAATCACTTCGTCCAGGAATAAAAGTAATTTTCACTTCGGGTTACACGGACGATGTTATTGATCGACAGGGGATACTTGATCCCGAAGTCGCCTTCATTCAAAAGCCCTATCGTCCAAAAGCGCTCGCCAAAATGATTCGCGAGGTTTTGGACCAGCATTCCGCAAGGGATATCGACCACACACCTTCCACATTGCAAACTCCGGTCCATAAATGAGCAAACTAATAAGACCGGGAAGAACGCCAGCAAAGGAAATGGGGCGAGAATCCGGAGTCGGCCATCTCTGGAAAGCAAAGGCTGCAGGGTCGGTCGCTCTGCTCATCATAATTACCTTCGAGGCGACAAAAAACACTAAGCTTGACCCGTCTCACCATGCTGCGGTCCCGTACCATCACAATTCTGTTCTGTGCCAACTTGGTGTTCTTTCTGAGCGTAATATTTCTCGGGCCCGAACAGGTTAAGCTCCAGTCGTCGAATGCACTTTTTGACTCACTGATGGCCAACCCGTGTCGTGCAAGTTTTGCAGTTTCCGTCGAGTGGTCTTCTATGGAGCCCATTCGCCTCTGCCGACATCCTTCCATCCGCACTCTGGGGTTGCGCCCCGTGCGCAGGCCCCTGCCGGCTGATCGTTCGATACAACTATACGATCACGCGGTCAATATCCCATGTAACTTTCGTTCATATCGCCCCTTTCATCATAAACCTACGCCCGTTTCTATCTTATATCTCAATTACCACATTAATAAATAATTTGGGTACGGTGTAATAAGGTTACGCTGAATGAGAGGGGGTGCTGGGGCAATTTTTCCCCAAACCTCTTTTCAAAAAGATCGCCTTTGTTCTCTGTGAGCTACAGACCTTGGAGATCCCCGAGGCCCGGATCGGAGGTGGCCATGCGGCGCGCGGCGATTCTGGTGGCTTAGAACTTTCACCACTTCACCGCACGTCTATTGCGCCGAGAATGCGACGTTTAATTTCTTGCTGCACCATCCCTGCTACATTCCCACGCGAAAAGTGAATTAATTTTTCCGTGGCCATAGATCGCGCATGAAAAGATGAAAAAAAGGGCTCTGGTTGCCGGAGTGACGAGACAGACGCTTACTTGGCATTGTTCGCCTAATCCACTCGCGATTATATTCCAGCTTCCAGAAGAGATCCCTGTGACATCGTTCCAGATTTCTTGATCTATTCGGTCGGGAGTCCGCGCCAAAATTCCTAAGGTTTGTTCTCGGGGATCAGGCCCGCTGAACTCAGGGCTGGCTGATTACCGCCATACTCCGGGATGCCCCTTTGGAAAACACGATAAACATGGTCATAGCCCACGACATGTTCTTGCCCGTCGGGACCTTTCTCCACAGTTTCCGGGTTTCTGCCTAAAAAGGCGATGGCTTCGGCGCGATCCGCCACCAATACCAAGGTCGCTTCGTATAGTTTATCGCCGACTTTTATACGCACGCGCGGATCGCGGGCCACATTGGATGTCCAGGACTTGTCATGCGGGAATGGCACGTCCATGCGATCCTGGTGCGAACGTATGAAGAGCTCGCCGTTGCGCACGGTAGGCATCGTCCGGACCGAGTGGGGAATGAAATAGGGCGTTCGCGTCTCCACCAGGACGGTGTTGAGGCTGCGTCCGGGGTGAGGTACTTGCTCAACGAAGGACCAATCCGTGACGGGCGTGGTGACGACTTCGCCTTTCAGCCACAAGCCGGGGCGGGCAATCATGTGATGAGCGCGAAGTTGGTTCAGGTCAAGGTATTCCGGTTCGAGACCAGTCACCCGGAGCGTCAAAAGCGTTACCGCCAGGACTACTATGATCACTATGATTCCTACTTTTAATATTTTCATCTTTCGCTTCCTGAAGAGCGAGGATCGTCTCGGGTGATGCTACACCACCGATCGGCGGTCTGTAAAAAATTCGTTTTGTCTACGGTGCGTGCGGCTTCCAGGGGCCAACTGATGAGTGACCAAGTGAGCGTCTAAAAGCGCTTTGCGATCTCGAAAGGGCCTGCTCTGTTGGCGAGTTCGTTGTGTCCAAGGCGGGAGAAACGCTACGATACGCGAATAGGAGGTCCAAATCAGGGGACATGGTTTATATTGAGCGCGTTACGCACGGAAAGTCATCGGGTCTTTGTTGGTCAATCAATGTTCGTGCAAGGGACTTCGTCAAATCGAGGAGCCGGCAATGAAGTTGCTGTTAAAGATAGTAGGAGGAATAATAGTTTGTTTGGCCTTGTTATTAATCGTGTTGCGCTTCACAGGGCTCAACCCGCGTGACAGAATTCCTGGGCTGTGGCTCACAGGAGATCTCGTCACCACTCCGGTCACCGATTGGTCGTTCCTTGATCAAGTTCCCAACATCAAGATTCAGACCCAGGGTCTATTTCTGCTCCCACACTCGGTGACCATCAATTGTCTCGCCTACAAGGGCCAGTTTTACGTTTCCTCCACTCATCCTGTAGGAGCGCCGAGGAGCTGGGACGAGAATGTGATGCGAGACCCCCACGTGCGCATAAAAATCGGAGATAAGCTTTACGATCGTACGCTGGTTCTGGTCACCGATCCGGCGGAGAAGGATGCCGTGGTCCAGGTCAGAGAGAAAAAATACCAGTTGAAAGTTCCAGCGAATGCAACGATAGACGTATTTCACGTCGTCGGCTGATCGGGATCCTACATGAAGATCGTCATCACCGGTGCCAATAGCGCTGTCGGTCAGGCTATCCTGCGAGGGGGGCCGAAACACGAGGTCGCGACGAATACATTCGTCGCCGCGGTCCGCTCTGCCCGCGCTGCCGAACAGATTCGCTCGGAGGCCGGCAATGGCGTTGACGTGGTCCGAATCTCGTACGATGACTCCGAGAGTCTAGATGCGGCGTTTCAGGGAGCTTTTGCAGTCATCCACCTTGCGGGAATTCTCATCGAAACTCCGGACTCGAATTATGAGCAGGCCAATGTTGCGTCGACCCGGGCTATGGTGGAAGCCGCGAAGCGAAGCGGGGAGCAAAAAATCGTCTTGGTGAGCGCGACGGGAGCCGATGAGACGTCTCGCAATCGGTACTACCGCACCAAAGGGCAGGCGGAAGCTCTGGTGCGAGCATCGGGAGTGAATTATACGGTGCTGCGCGCCCCGCTTTTGCTTGGTCCTGGTACCGCAGGAGGCGCAGCACTCGGCCGGCACATAAGCCACAGCCGGGCTAAGCTGATCGGTGGGGGACGCAATTTTCAGCAGCCTCTCTATGTAGATGACCTGGCGCGGGCTGCAGTGGCCGCCACAAACCCATCGGTAGCGAACAACCTTGTTCTAGACTTCGTTGGCCCTGTCTCCCTGCCGGAGCGGGAACTCGTCGAGCGTGCCGCCCGCTTGCTGGGTCGCCATGTCCGGATTGGTTCGATTCCAAAGTATTGGTTTTCGTTGGCGCTAGCCATCCGCCAGCGCATCGGTAAACCCGGGTTCTCGCGGGACGCTCTTGATGTAATCACCTCAGACACGGGCCTGAATCCGCAGCCGGCCGCGTCCGCTCTCGGAATCGAACTCACCGGGATCGACGAAATGATTAAAAACAGCTTAGGCCAAGGATGACAAAATGAGTGAGAGCGTCCCAACCACCAACGAATCTTCCATCCCAACCGGCAAAAAGGCCAAGCCATGGCAGCGCCTTTTGCCCTTTGCCATTACAGTGGTCTGCTTTGGATATCTTTATTCGCGTCTGAGTGGTGCCGCAGCAGCAGAAGGAAGTAGTCTGCTCGCGTACCTCTTAAAAAGCTTCGAGAATGTGAACTGGCTTCATTGGCTGGCTTTGGTGATTCCGTACTGTTTTCTTTATCTTCTGATTGACAGCCTGGTTGTTTGGGCGGTAATCAACTGGTTTAACGCAAAGATCCGTTACGCGGATATCCTGCCCATTCGGGCCAGCGCCTATATTCTTTCTTTGGTGAACGAACAAGTCAGTAAAGGCGCCATCGCACTTTATCTGAACCGACGTGACGGTTTGCCCGGCTGGGAGATCGGCTCCAGCATGCTCTTCCTCATGTTTTGTGAGTATTACAGCCTGATGCTATGGGCGTCCATCGGCGCGCTGTTGAGGTGGAATAATATTCAGAATGTTTTTCACATTATCCCTTGGATCGCCCTGGGCTCCTGCGTTTTCTTTGTGTTTTTCCATCTCTTCTTCAGCGGAAAAATCGGCGCGGGGATCGCTTTGCGCGAGCGTCCCATCTTCCGCGCGTTCCGGCTGGCTAAAGTGTGGCACTACGGAGCGGTGATTGCCATGCGCGCGCCGCTGGTCATCGCTGGCGTGATTGTTTATACCCTGGCCTTAAGACTCTTTGGGGGCGCGGTCGGCTTTGGCGAAATGCTCGGATATCTGCCGGTAATTTTCTTCGGCGCGGCCATGCCGGGGCCGATGCACTCCGTCGCCATCCTTTTCTGGGTTCTGCTCTTTCCAGACCGGCCCGGACAGATGACCGCGTTCGGGTTCGTCATGCATAATTTCTTTATCTTCTTTAACGCCGGAGTCGGCCTGCTATTTCTCCGGCGAGCGAGTCGGGAGATGTTCGGGTAGTCTCGTGAGCATCAGGCGCTGGCCCATGGATACGAGGGTGCTCAAGACCAACACCCAGACCAGAATCGTAAGCAAGGGCTGCAGCCAGTGCGCGCCCAGTCGAATTATTATTTCCATGCAGGTCGGGACGAAGTAGAGAATACCGTTATAGCGCCCCAGCTTGCTCCCGCGGAGCTTGGCCTGGCGGTGAATCCAGTAAGAATCGATGACGTACTGCGAGAAGGCCGCGACAATCAAGATCGGCAATATCCATGGAAACACGCCGCGGAATGCACCGGCAAATAAACCGCTCGTGACAAAGAGAAAATCGGTCGTGTGATCGAATGTCCCGCTCAACGCCGTCACCGTACCTCTGCGGCGCGCGATGGGCCCATCCAGAAAATCCGTAATCAGCGCCACTCCCCAAACGACCAAAGCGAAAACTGCAAAACGTAGATCTCCCTTGGTCATGAAGTACGCGAATGGAACCACAAGAAGCAAACGGAGAGCCGTCAAGGCATTCGCCATCAGCGGTCCTAGGGGTTATGCGATCGTTTAGAAGTGACTTTGTAGGGCATCGGTTTTATTTTCGCATATTGTTGGTATGTTGCGGCAACCATCGCACCGTTCGGTAGAAGGCCAGTTCCGATTAGACCGCTGGTCTCAATGGGTCGTTGCACCACCTGGTCAAAGCCTTCTTGTAGGAGCCTAGGAAGCTGATTCTGTTAGCCAGCGTCAATATCAAACAAAACAAGAGCCCTGTTTGGATTCTGATGGAACACTGCCGTACTGGTTGCTTCTCAAGGAGAAGTATTTTCAGATCAAATGGTTATAGGGTGTTGCATCGACCGGTTGAGCCGGCACCGTTTCATGGGACTTGGCCTTAGCGAGAGAGGCTCTTACCGATGATTGTTGAAGTTTTATCTTGAGGAGGGCATCTGTGAAGCGAGGATTCGGTCGCAGTCGATCATTTCAACCTGGCGTATTCCGCTTTGGCCTGTTTCAGAATGGGAATCTCGGGGTCGGCGTCCTTCCAGAGCGTGAGGAGATCCTGGTAAGCGGTCCGCGCCTTGGTCTTGTCTCCTGACAGTACAAAGGTTCTGCCTAACTGCAAATGCGCGAAGGCTCCGATAGGATCCAACCCCACAAGGCCGCGATGATCGAGAATTTTCTGGAATTCGGCCGCCGCTTCCGGGTAGCGGTGCGCCGCGGCAAAAGCCTTGCCGCGTACATAAGCCGAATGTAAACCGCCTAGATAAAAATGATTGAAGTTGAGGCCGTTCGCAGCAAGCTCATATTGCAGCGCGATTTGCAGCAGCTCACTGCTTTTTGTGGGATTCCCAGCCTCCAGCGCGGATAACGCTCGAAGAACTGGTACGTAGTCAAACTTGGAGATCGTATCTTCCGGGAAGCGCTTTTCGAGGTCGTCAGCAAGCGCGTCTGACCGGGAGGGCTCTCCCGACAGAGCCAGGGCCAGACCGGTTGCGTATTCAACGTCGCGGCCTTTTGAAAGCTCGAGCGCCGCAGTAGCATTCGTCCTTGCTTCGGCGGAATTCCCGTAAGCGGCTTCCCACACCGCCCGTGCTGCACGGTAACTCGCTGCCTTCTCGCGCTCCCCCTCTTGCAAGGCCAAATCCACGGCCCGGGTCGATGACCGCCGGGCGTCTTGTAAGCGGCCGAAACGAGCGAGGGCGAGAGCCTGTTCGTGAGCCAGCCAGTGTTCGGCTCCATGCTCGCCTTTGGCCAGCGCCACTACGCGATCCATCTGGTCCTGATCGCCTTTTAACGCCGCGATGTTGTATCGCAGCACAAGGAAATAAGGTTCCTCCACCTTCCGCTCGGAAGCTTGCTGAAGAACGCCCTCGGCCTCGGGGAAGCGGTCGAGGAAGAAATAGCTGGACGCAAGATTGTGGTACCCAAAGAAAACATTAGGCTCTTCCGCGATCGTTTCCTTGGCTGTCTCGATCACCCTCTCAAATCTACCTGTCCCGTGGGTGGAGAGGCCCCCTAATAAACCCAGGGCATAAATATCGCGGGGATAGGTCCGACGCCACAACTCCAGCGTCTGATAGGCATCCTCCAGATTTCCTGTCACTTCCCGTTGGTAGGTGAAGTCGATGAAAAACTTCTCCTGGTCGCTGACGCGATCCCGCAGTTCCCAGGCTTTTCTGGTGTTTTCGGCAGACAATACCGACTCCCCAATATCGCTGTAGTCGAGCCCCAAATTCGCGTAGGCCATCGCGAATTTGGGGTCGATTTCAATTGCGCGCCGGAAAAGGGGTATGCCCGCGACGGAGTCTAGCTGCATGCCGGTGGTGTACGCCTTGAGGGCTTCAAGTGACGGGGTGGTGGCCTCCTCTAAAGGTATCGAATGCTTTTCGACTGTAGCCAGTGATTCGCCAATCCTGGTCCGGAATCTCCGCGCGATCCGACTGAGAGAATTCGGGACGTCCTCGCGGCGCTCCGCCTGGACCTGCTCCTGATCCAGAACGCTGCCGGTCCTACAGTTCCTGGCGCGCAAGCCCAGAATATACTGGCTTCCTAGGCTCGCAATCGAGCCTTCGAGAACCGCGGCGCTTCCTGTCCGCTCGCAGACCTGCTGCGCGATTTCCCGAGTGAGCCGCGCTTCTTTCGGTTGTCCCATCAGGACCAGCGTCCGCTGAACCTGCTGGTCCGGAATCAAGCTCAGGAACGGCGACTGTTGCAGCTCAATGGTCAATCCCTCGCGCAGCGTGTCGTCGAACACCGGGTCTCCTGTCTTGTTTTCGAAGTCGGCGAGGACAACTGTGTCCTTGTTGGTGAGTTTGGGGGCGAGGCGAAGGTAGAGGTATCCGCCTGCTGCGAAAACTAGCACAGCCAGGGCAGCGACGATGGCTTTCCAGAGCCGGTCGGCGCCTGGGAACGCGCTGAGCGCGCGCTCCAACTCGGCAACGGATTGCCACCGGCGCTGTGGGTCTTCTTCCAAACAACGGACTACGATTTTTTCTAAGCTTCGTGAAGGGATGCGTTGTCCCGAGCCAACTCGTGCACCAGTCGACATTTCCGAGAGGACGCAGCCGAGCGAATAGATATCTGTGCGAGCGTCAGCCGGCTTGCCTTCCCGTTGCTCCGGCGCCATGTAGCCAGGTGTGCCCATGATCGCGCGGGAGGCGGTGAGCGTCTCGTCCTCCGCAGTTTTCGCCAGTCCGAAGTCCAGCACCTTCACGCCCGACATCGTTAGCATGATGTTGCCGGGCTTCAAATCGCGATGGATGATCCCCTTGGCGTGCGCGGCGGCCAGCGCGCTAGCAATTTGCTGTCCGTATCCCAGGGTTTCTTCCATCGAAAGCTTGCCGCGCTTCAATCGCTGCGCCAGAGTTTCGCCGTCGATGAACTCCATTACCAGATAGTTCGGCCCGACGTCGTAGAGCGTGCAGATGTGAGGATGATTCAGCGAGGAAATGGCGCGAGCTTCCCGCTCGAAGCGGGTGCTGAACTGCTGGCGGGTGGTCTTGATAGCGACAGAGCGACCTAATCGCGTGTCTGTCGCCCGAAAGACTTCGCCCATGCCGCCCTCGCCGATTTTGCATTCGATACGGTAAGGCCCCAGGCTCGCGTCCACAACCAATTCGGTCAGAGTCGAATCCCCCAGCAGTTGCGGGGCGTTCTGGATGGCAGGCCGCTCCAGGAATTCGCTGCCAGTGTGCTGTGCGAGAAGCGACTCTACTTCGCGGCGCAATTCGGGATCTACTTTGGCCAACAGTGCCGCGCGCTCCTCAACGGTCCTCCTGCGAGCCGCATGGTATAGCTCTTCAATCTGCTGGAAACGCTCGGGAGTCAATCAGTCTTCCCCTTGCTCAATTCACGCTTCAACCACTTTTTGGCGAATTTCCAATCGCGCAGAACCGTATTGGGAGCAACTTTCAATACCTCCGCCGTCTCCTCAACACTCAGACCGCCAAAAAAACGCAATTCCACAACGCGACCCTTTCGAGGATCTATTTCCAATAGTGTTTGGAGCGCATCATCCAGCGCAACTAAATCCGGGCCTCTCGCCTGCGGTCCCACGAAGGCTTCGTCCAAGGTGATCTTGAGCACTCCGCCTCCCCGCTTCTGACCGCCTCGAGCGCGGGCAGAATCCACCAGGATTCGACGCATCAATTGGGCAGCGACGGCAAAGAAGTGCGCCCGGTTTTGCCAGTTGACCTGTTGAGCCTTCAACAAGCGGAGGTAAGCCTCATTGACGAGAGCTGTCGTTTGCAGAGTGTGACCGACGCGCTCACCGAACATGTATCGGCGAGCCAGCCGTCGAAGTTCCACGTGAACCAAGGGCAACAGCTGGTTGAAGGCAGCCTCGTCCCCTTGGCCCCAGGCCTGAAGGAGCTTCGAGACTTGCTGACTTGTGGTTGGGCTCGCCATGGTCCACTCAGTTCAATTTCGGAAGGCCCAGACGGTTAGGGAAGAGTATATCCTCTCTTTTAATTGAGTTAGCTGAGATTTCAAAAATCTTTGCCTGAAGTGGTGGTTTTCTGCCGCCGTTTCCGCCTTCCCCAGTGAGGGAAGGAGGAACGGCGATGAAAAGGCTTGGGAGATGGCTGCCGAAGCTGGGAATGACCGTTTTCTGTCTCACACAGGGGCTTCCAATCGTAGCAGCCCCTTCATCGAAGATCCTGCCTGTCATGACAGTCCACATTAGCAACTACGCAGGCGTTGATGCCAAAGAGCTTGAGGAAGCCGAGCGAGTGGCAACTGGCGTTTTCAGAAACGCAGGTGTCACGACTAGGTGGGTGAACACCAGGGTTATCTCCAATGCTGAATATTTAGACCGGGAAGACAAGACCTCGCCCAGGTTTTCTCAAATCCAAGTTCACGTCCAGTCGTCCTCGATGGCAGGCTCGTTAGGTCTTTCCGACGAGGTTATGGGATTGGCCCCAGGCAGCGGTCCTGACCGGCACCTTGTCTATGTTTTTTATGACCGCGTGAGAGAACTTGCCCAAAGGCAAGTAGCATCCCAAACGAGGGGTAAAATGGTTGCGCGAGCGGGCGGATGCCGAATCCTCGGGGAGATGATCGCACACGAGATCGGCCACATTCTCTTGAACCTTTCCGCTCACTCCGAAACCGGAATTATGCGAGGCGGCTGGGATTTGAAAGATCTACAAGATGTCGCCTATGGTGAACTGCTTTTTACAAAGCAGCAGTCCAAAGTGATAGAAACCGAAGTGATACGGCGGAATAGTATTGAACCTCAATCGGAAATAATTTATTGGGTACCCATTGCCGAATGGTGATCACTTGTGGCCAATTCCACTCGCGCGATCCAACTCTCCATTCCCAATCCGCCTACAAATTTAATACCAGGTCTGCGCAAGTTTCGCCGCTATATTGTGTTTGTGCCCAAGAAGTTGGCTTATTGTAAGCTGGGCCGCCACGCACCGTCCGCTTCATAGCTAACACTAGCGTTGAAGTGAGTGACCGGTCTAGACCAATTCCTTCGTATAAGTTGACACCACTGGGGTGGCCGCATATCCTTTGATTTGAGTTGGTTTCAACCGGTGATTCTCAAAGGCGTCCCAATGCCAAATGTAGCGATTCCTAACCATGTGGATGCCGCGCTTGAAAATGGATTAGAAGGCCGGGGAATTTCCCGCAAAGGCGCCCTTTCGCTGATCGAAGAAGCGCCGTTAGCAGCCTTACTCCAGGCGGCTGGCGCTGTCCGGGACCGCTTCAAAGGCAATTCGGTCAGCTATTCTAGAAAAGTCTTCATTCCACTCACCCACCTGTGTCGCGACTACTGTGGTTACTGCACGTTCCGCGCTGATCCGCAGCCCGGTGTGCCCGCGTACATGACGCCAGATGAAGTGCTGGCGGTAGCCGAAGCTGGCCGCCGCGCGGGGTGCAAGGAGGCTTTGTTCAGCCTTGGCGACCAGCCCGAGCGGGTGTTTCCGGAAGCGAAAGAGTTTCTGCGGACGTTGGGTTTCGATAGCACTCTCGAATACGTTGCGGCAATGAGCGAGTTGGTGCTTCTGAAGACCGGGTTGCTCCCGCATTCAAATCCGGGCTTGATGGGCGAGAAAGACCTGTGCCGGCTCCGCGAGACCAATGTGAGCGTGGGCATCATGCTGGAGAGCGTCAGTCCTCGGCTGGGGCGCCCCGGCGGGGCGCACTGGCGGGCACCGGATAAAGTTCCTTCGCTTCGCCTGCGGACCATCGAAACTGCGGGCCAATTGTCCATGGCCTTCACGACGGGCATCTTGATCGGTATCGGTGAGACTCCCGAGGAACGCGTGGACGCGCTGCTGGCGATCCGCGCAGCCCATGAAAAGTATGGTCACGTCCAGGAAGTGATCGTCCAGCCGTTTCGCGTCAAGCTGGATATTCGCATGGCTCTGGCGCCGGAGCCGTCCACCGATGACTTACTGCGCACGATTGCCGTCGCGCGCTTGATTTTTGGCGGCAAAATGAACATTCAATCCCCGCCCAATCTGCTCTCGAAAGACTATCCGGATTTGCTGGCTGCCGGCATCAACGACTGGGGCGGAGTTTCTCCCGTGACAAAAGATTTCATCAACCCGGAAGCCGCCTGGCCGCAGATCTCCTCGCTGGCGGAGAGAACTGCGAAGGCAGGGTTCGTCCTGCGCGAACGGTTGGCAATCTATCCGGAATTTTCTTCGCGCCCGGAATTCGTAAGCGAGCAACTGCAACCGTTTGTTCGAAAGCTGCAGGGTGGGGATGGCTATGCTCGGGGGGAGTGTAACCCATGTTGAAAGCAGTGAATGCAGAGTGGATCGCAATTCCATTGGATCGAGCGATTGCGGCGGCGAGCCGAAACGTCGCCGGGGCCCTGGAAAAAGTCCTCGCAGGGAACGATTTGTGCCTCGATGAGGGATTGACGCTGGCCACGGTTGAAGGGAACGACCTGCTGGCTCTGTTGAAAGTCGCGGATGAGCTTCGGCGGGGCACAGTCGGCGACCGCGTCACGTACGTAGTGAACAGGAATTTGAATTTCACCAACGTTTGCATTGTCGGCTGCGCATTTTGCGGGTTCAGCCGGGGACCGGATTCGCCGGAAGCTTATTTTCATTCCACGGACACGCTGATTGCCAAGTCACTCGAGGCGGTCGAGCGCGGGGCCACGGAAGTTTGTATTCAAGGCGGGCTCCCAAAAGATCTCAACGGCTACTATTACGTGGAACTTCTTCGCGCCATCAAGGCCCGATTTCCTGAACTTCATGTGCACGCCTTTTCACCCATGGAAATCACGTACGGCGTCGAGAAAACGCGCCTGCCCCTGCGCGACTATCTGGTCATGTTGAAAGAATCCGGATTGGGCAGTATTCCGGGAACGGCCGCGGAAATTCTCGACGACGATGTGCGCAGATCTCTCAGCCCTAATAAATTGAAAGTTCGGCAATGGATTGAAGTCATTCGCACGGCGCACAGCCTCGGCATCCCCTCGACTTCCACGATGATGTATGGCCATACCGAGCTTCCCGAGCACTGGGTCAGGCACATGCTACTGCTTCGCGATATTCAAAAGGAAACTCGCGGATTTACGGAATTTGTTCCGCTTGGATTCATCCATTCCAAAACCAAACTTTTCCAGAGTGGAGCCGCCCGCGCGGGACGTTCGATCCACGAGGATTTGATCGTTCATGCGCTCGCCCGCGTGCTTTTGCACGGCTACATCCGCAACATTCAAGTCTCTTGGGTCAAACTTGGCTTTGAACAATCCTTGACGTGCCTGCAGGCGGGAGCGAACGATTTCGGCGGTACGTTGATGGAGGAGAGCATCTCGAAGATGGCCGGGGCGAATTTCGGCGAATATGTCTCGCCCGGCGAGTTCCGCGCCATGATCCGAACCATTGGACGGATCCCTGCAGAGCGCTCAACGACTTATGGAATTCGCAAAGTGTTTGAGAATCCGGACGCAGAGGAACACCTTCCGCTTGAACCGATGCCGCTGCTCAATTCTTCCCCAGATCACGCACCGGTGACCGCGACGGGCTACTGAACGCAAGTACACGTTTTGCGAAAGAACCTGGATCACTTCAGGAAGGTTGATGTCATTTAGATTTCTTCCAATCTCTGGCCCAGCGGCAAGCCAATTCCTGGAATGCCTTTGGAATCACTACCAAATTGACGAATTCAGAAATCTTTCTTCGGGCGGAGGAGCAAGAAGTTTCGCGCCAAGATTTCTAGTTTAGTCGTATAGTTGGCGCGGAGGGAACGGACACTACCTCACTTTGCGACTTTAGGGAGCCAACCATGAAGACGCTATTAAACATTCTTGGAGCAATAGTGATTTGCATGGTCTTACTGCTGGTGACGCTGCGCTTCACGGGCCTTAACCCTCACGGGGATGCGCCCGGTCCCGGGAGCTATCCCGGTTTGTGGCTCACCGGGAATCTCGTAACGACTCCGGTTTCCGACTGGTCATTCACTGACAGCATTCAAACCGTGAAGCTTCAGACCAACACCTGGTATCTGATTCCCCACTCGGTAACAATTTGGTGTATCGCATATAATGGCCAGCTTTATGTGGCTACTTCTGGGGCTGCGGTCAGAGAATGGCCTCGTAATGTGGCCCGCGATCCGCATGTTCGTCTGAAGGTAGGCAATGACTTGTATGATCGTACCTTGTCGGTTGTCACTGATCCGGCCGAAAGAGAAGCCGTGCTCCAGGTCAGAGCGAAAAAATACTCTCAGAAGTACCCGCCAGTGGGTCAAACTTTTACCGTATATCACGTTGTCCCTAGCTAGTGAATTACTGGATGTTTGATCGCAACATTGGTGACCTTTCATTGAGTACTTATTTGGAACAACCCCCACACTAGTATAAGATCGGCAACGGCGCGCTGGATCGCATATGGTTGTGCGCTCGGGAAGAAAGTGGAAATAAGGAGAAAGAAAGATGAAATTGGCGATAGCGGCGTTGCTTATCACGCTGGCATCTGCGACGGCTTGGGCCCAGGTCAATGTGGGCGAACAGAAGCCCGAAGCCAGCCTGCCCTTCACCATGACTACGGTGAACACGTTTGAATTACCCTGGCGGATTGCCTTCCTGCCCGATGGCCGCATGCTGATCACCGAAAAGGTTGGGCCCGTTTGGCTGGTGTCCCCGCAGGGACAGAAGATCGCACCGGTGGCCAATACGCCCCCAGTCTATTGGCAGGGCCAGAACGGCATGCTGGGCGTCTTCCTCTCGCCCCATTACGCGAGCGACCAGAGTATTTATCTCACCTATGCCGAGCCGGGGGACTATGGCGGCGGCCTGGCACTGGCCCGCGGCAAGCTGACCCTCACCGCCACCTCGGCTAGACTGGAAAACTTCGAAGTGTTGTGGCACCAGATGCCCAAGGGCAAGGGCGGCCAGGAAGGCGCGCAGATCGCTTTCTCGCCCGATGGCCAGTCTCTGTTTCTCACGGTTGGCGATCGCCAACGCTTCACCCCCGCCCAGGATCCAAATCAGCCCGAAGGCAAGATCCTGCGCCTCACGCTTGACGGCAAACCCGCGCCCGGCAATCCTCACTTTGGCGAGACCGGCGCTGCCACCATTCCCCTGATCGATCCGCCGAAGGACACCGAAGCCGCCAAAACGGCGCCAGTGGTAAGCACCTATACGTTTCCCGGCCCGAACCTGACGCCGGCTGAAACCTGGACCAGCGGCCACCGCACCCCCTATGGCATGGCGTTTTCCCCTAGCGGCGAATTGTGGGAGGTCGAGCATGGCCCACGCGGCGGCGATGAGTTGAATCTGATCGAGAAGGGCAGGAATTATGGTTGGCCTGTGGTCTCCTTTGGCCAAAACTATGACGGCGTGCCCATTCCCAATCCCAGCACTCAGCCCGACTTTGCGATGCCAGCGCTCTACTGGGTGCCAGTGATCGCGCCGGGCAATCTGATGTTCTACACCGGCACCCAGACCTTCCCGCAGTGGAACGGTAGCGGCTTCGTCAGCGGCCTCGTGACCATGTCGCTCGTCCGCATCGTCTTCGACGGCCATGGTGGCGCCAAGGCCGTCGAGCGCTGGGAGGTGGGCCACCGCATCCGCGATATTGAAGAAGCCCCCGATGGCTCGCTGTGGATGCTGGAAGACGCCAATCCCGGCGCCCTGATCCATGTCACACCCAAGTGATCGCTTCGCGTTAGGCAACAAGAACAAAAAGGGCCGGATCGCTCCGGCCCTTTTTGTTTTACCGATTGCCACATGCGTCATCTCGCGCCGCTAGTCAGCAATCCCTCCCCGAACATGCGCTCGGTGATTCTCCGAGTGAATTCGCTTTTGTGAAACCTGTCTAGTTGGAGCGCCAGTATTTGCTCGACGAAGTCAGGATGGTTCAGCATGATGCGCTCCTGCATCAGGATGTGGAAGAAACCGATATCGCCGTACTCCCGCGCGAAGATCCGCAGCAAGTTCAGCGGATCGCGCCGGATCTTCAGCGCCATGCTTACGATGGGTCGTCTTTTCGGTCCGAGAAGTCTTTGGTTACCTTTAATTGGCATCGTCGCTCGCCCTTTACTCAATCAAGCGTTCACTTCTCCTCCACAGGTCTATTGCCTAGAAATGCGGCGTTATTTTTCTTGCTACGGCATCCGTGCTACATTTTCACGCTGAAAGTTACAGGCCAGCGCTCTTGTCTCAATGACAGGAGAGCGGTCGTCTGTGATATTTTGAGCCGGCTCTGAAGTCTTGACCCTGCCTTAGTTTCACATCGCTCAGGGGGTTCTGATGGCTGCCAGAAACTTACAGTGTGCGCTCACAACTGTGGCAATTTTCGCTATCGGCTGTCTCTTCACGGTGCGCGGTTTCGCCCAAGTTCCGGCAGCCCATGCGACCACATTCGATCTCCAGACAGCGACAGTTGCCGATATTAACGCCGCAATCGATGCCGGAGCACTGTCGTCTGAAAAAATGGTGCGGCTATATCTCAGCCGTATCGAAGCCTACGACAAGAAGGGCCCGAAAATAAACTCCGTCATCACGATGAATCCCAAGGCGCTTGAAGAAGCTCGCTCTCTTGACGCCGAGCGCAAGGCAAAGGGACGGCGCTCTCCCCTGCACGGAATTCCGATTGTTGTGAAGGATCTCGTCGACGTCGCCGGACTTCCAACAACCGCGGCATTCAAGCCGTTTGGCGCGCCTATCCCGGAGCGGGACGCGGCGATCGTCACACGCCTGAAGGCCGCCGGTGCAATCATCCTTGCGAAAGTTTCCGCTGAGAATTGGTTCGGATGGGACGGTTTCGGTGCAACGCACCCGATCGGCGCGACACTCAATCCCTATAACATCGAATATTCACCGGGTGGATCAAGCAACGGCCCGGGCGCGTCAATGGCGAGTTGGTTTGCGGCTGTCGGCGTCGGCACCGACACCGGCGGCTCGTTGCAGATGCCAGCTTCCTACAATAGTCTTGTCGGGATGGTTGCGACTCAGGGACTGGTCAGCCGCGCGGGTATCGTTCCACGTTCCCTTACACAGGATCGCGCCGGTCCATTGGGACGCAATGTGTATGACGTAGCCGTGATGATTGACGCCATGGCAGGTTTCGATCCCGAAGACCTCGACACACGCGAAGGGCTGGGCCGGTATCCACAAGGGACATGGGCTAGCCAGGTGGCTGTGCCGGACCTCAAGAAATTTCGTATTGGTGTTTTGCGCGAAGCGATGAGCACCTTGCCCGCCAATCCCGAGGCGCAGGCTCTCTTCGATGCCGCGCTCGAAGACATTCGCAAAGCCGGGGCGCAAGTACTGGATCCGGTACTCAGCGGCATTGATCTCGCACGGCAAAGCGACAGTTCGTCGATTGGCGTCTGGCCCTACGAAGTGATTATCGCCGGAGACGTTTATCTCAAGCGGTTGGGACCGAAGCGACCGTTCAAGACGATGAAGGAGATGATCGAGACGGTCGGTCCCGACAAGTTCGTCGACTCTTACGTGTCAGCACTTTCATATCCGCCGCTTGAAGAGGACCCCGGATTCCTGCGGCGTTATCGTGGACGCAAGGCAATTCGTGACTTGGTTGAAAGTCTCCTGGCCCGCTACGATCTGGACGCGTTTGTTATTCAGTACGTCTCGACGCCTCCCCTGACGAAAGATGTTTCTGGCGCCGCCGCTCCTGCCGGTGGCCGTGATTCACGCACGCTTCGCGGCGGCGGCATTGTCTCTTCCACTGGCCTTCCCGGAGTCGTTATGCCCGCGGGCTATACGAGGGACAACCTGCCGGTTGGAATTGAGTTCATCGGGAAATCGTTCGATGATCTCCGCTTACTCCAAGTAGCCTACGGCTACGAACAGGCAACGAAGAAACGTAAGTCGCCAAAGATCACACCTCCGCTGCCCGGCGAGAAGTTCGATTACTGAAATCGCGGGCCGCTCGTTACGAATTAGCTGATGTGCAGACCAAAGTTTCGGTTACATCGCCTGTCTCTTCACGAACTTATTCCCGAACCTTGCGCCGGCCTGGTAATGAGAATTAACGAACATTGCCGTGGTGCTGTAAGCAGGCGCAGGCAGGCCGAAGAGGGGGCCCGGGGCGGAAATGTCTCAAAGCCCTTTTAAAAGGGTCCCTGGTTGAAAATTACCTGATTCTGTTGGACTCATGGCTGTGACCGAAGTGCTGCCAATCTTCTTCGTCACGGATTCGATTGGATTTGAAAGAGACGCATCGGATTGACGGGTTTTGGGTGGCGTAGAAGTTAGTCATTTCCACCGGCGGCCTTGTCCACTGAGAATAAAGTGTCTGCCTGTTTGCTACAATACCCGCGCTACATTTTCATGCTCAACATCGCGGAATTTCTTCCGGAGACAATTTTCAAGCATGAATTCACAAAAGAGCGCCCGGTTTCCCAACAAGACTAGCACGGCGGGTTTGCCGCTCTGCGGTTCTTTTCTTCGAACCCTCCCTCCTTACCGACATATCGAATCAATGGTATAAGCAATTATCGAATTCGTTCCGCCAGGCTAGCGCGGTGTCCAGTGCGCCTGCGCCCTGAATAATCCGTCCACTAGTCCGATCTGGTACACCAGGAATAACCCGAACGCGGTGCTGGCGACCCCCGACAAAACTCCCAAATAATTCCCGGCGTGCGCAAATCGATTGCCGCTATAGATAATCGGCATCGCGATGATAGTGGTCATCAACATCATTCCGGCGATGGTGCCAACCGCAAACACCACCAGGTAGGCGATGGCCCAGAGCGGGCTGCGAATCGTCGAGAGCACCAGCAACGCCACGGCGGCAGATCCCGCGAGACCATGAACTAGGCCGATTACCAATGGTCGAACGAGTTGGTAGATGCCGTAGCGACTCATCATTTGGCTGGCACGATTACGCGGTCGCACCGTTGCCACGTCAACATCATTGCCAATCAATTTGAATTGCCAAGCCGCTTCGCCTGCCGGAGTGAATTTCTGGGTTAACCAACGCAGGACTCCCGTCAAATTCAGCACGCCAAGCAGAATGAGCATGACGGCTACGGTAAATTCCATCGACAAACCGATACGCGGAGGAATGACCATTCCGAAAAGGATGATTGCCGAGCCCACGACCGCGATAGTCAGTGTATGCCCAACTCCCCACAACACCCCGATGAGCGCCGCGTGGCGCACCGAGCGTTCGCGGCTCACGATTGTCGATATGGCAACGACGTGGTCGGGATCCGTCGAGTGGCGCATGCCTAAAAGGAGTCCCAACATGACCATGCCGGCAAATGAAACCAAATGGCCGCCTGAAAGAAAACCCGAACCGATTCCGGTGTTCACCAGCGCTTGAACGGTGATTGCCAGGCCGAGGACGAGCATGGTTCCGGAGGAAAATACCGGCAGCCAACGCTTGGCAAGGATGCCGTCGCCCTTCCATCGCGCCATGAATCGACTCGCGCACACCATTAGCAATCCGATCACGATTAGTACCGCGGCAAGCCCAAGGCTGAAAGCCAAGATTAAGAATAATCCCAGGCCCAGGCGGTGAAAAGAGAGAGCGCTGAGCAAGACGACAAGCGCCGCGGGACACGGCACCATGCCGCTAGTGATACCCAACGTCAGAAGTTGGCGCAGCGGAATCGCTGCGCTGGGCGCCCCCGTTGTCTGAGACTCCTTTGCAAACGTCGCCATCGTGCCAGATTCCAAAAAGCGCGGTTTCGCCAGCGATGCGAACCAATGCGAATGCGGCTCTCCGGGCTCATGTACGTGGTCGTCCGAAACGCCAGTCCACGCGCGCAGAAATAGGTACGCGGCAAGTCCGGCAATCATCAATCCGGAAATGATTCCGAGCCAAGGGTACAACTGCTCGGGAACAATCCATCGAGACGCGTAGAGCGTAATGACGCCGAGCAGATAAACCCCGGCCGTGTGGGCGGCGGTCACGATTATGCCGAGCAAGATTGCGTGTCGTGGCGTTCCTTTCGAACCAACCAGATAGGCCGCAACGATCGTTTTGCCGTGCCCAGGTTCCAGCGCGTGCAACGCACCAAGACCCGCGGCAATCATTGCGGCGCTAAGGAGGAACCAGAAACTCATCTGCCGCTCCGACACCAGGTCGGTGAACTTGCTTCGGGGAGTCAGTTGCTTATTTGCCCGCAGTTGGACAGTTGGCTCAGGCTGGGAGCTTCCGTTGGAGCCATTGGATACCTGTTCAATCGAAAGTGGAGCCGGCGAGGCCGCGACGCTCCGCGCAATGCGCGACATGGTTCCTTTAGCATTAGGAGCACTTGAAGAAGGGTGAACATTCACAGCGGACACGCTGACCGGGTCCGTGGCGGAGCGTCGCCGAGTGGCCTGAGGCGCGGAAACTGAAGATGAAATCGTAAACGCGACATCCGCCTGCAAATCCTGTGGCGGGCTGTTCAGCAAGTCGGTCGGGTAGTTGGATAACTGCGAACTGCGATCGGTGGCCGGCGCTGAACTTTTCGCGAGTGAAATTCCATCGCCGCGGGTGACGACAATTTCTTTCCACCCGGAATGGCCCGTGAAGTTGGTATCCAGGTAATGAATTTCGTGCTCCGTGGAATTTAGATTTTTAAATTCAGCACGATAAACGAACGCAAGCTTCATCGTCGGCAAACCACCAGCCCCGGGCGTGAACAGTAGACTGTGGTCCACGGCGCGCAGCCGCAGGAACTTGCCGTCGATCTCCAGGAGCAACCCTTGGCTCAAAGCGGCCGACTCCTGCGCGAGATAGGCATCTAGAGAAACATCGCCTTCTTTAGCGATGATCCCGGTGCGCTGAATTTCCTGGTACGTGGGAATTTCCGCCATATCGACAAAATAGTTCAGATCTACGTTGTCGCGATCGATATGAATCGCGGCGTAATGGCTGATGCTAAAGTTGCCCATGGGATGGGCGTACAACGCGGCGGGAGTTGCCGTTACGAAGAGAAGTAAACCCATTCCCCAGATTTTCGAGGGAAAATTCATTGAAGATTTCTCTCCCTATGGTCCTGTTGAGCGACGCGCGGCTGATTAGCTTCCAGCGTGCCAGAGTTCTTCTCGATCGAGGCTAAGGTCGCTTGTGCCACCGCCGCATTCAGAACATGGAACTGCGGACTCACATCGAGGGCCCGATTCAGAAACTTCCGCGCGAGTTCCCCTTCGCCGAGACGGGCGTGGATCATCCCTGCATGGAAAAACAATTGCGCGTCGACAGTACCGTGCTGCAGAGCGTGCGAGATAGCGTCCGCCGCCTCTGGAAACTTCCCGTTTTTGAAAAGCGACCAGGCCAGCACGTCCCACGTGTAGATGTCGCGCCGGACTTCCAACTCCTTGCGAGCTAGAAGCAAAGACTCGTCGAGCTTGACGTTGTGGTCGGCATAAAAGAGCGCCAGATCGCGATTGTGGATTTGCAGATTGACCTTGTTTAGGTATCCGATGAACTCAACGAGGTCGTACTGTTTTTTAGCTTCTCTCGGCTGGCCAAGTTTCTCGTAAACATCGCCCAACGCCGCGGCATACTCGGGGAAAGGCACGACGGCGAGCGCCTTTTTGTAGAAGCTAACGGCGTCGTCCAGTTTTCCTTGCGCGGCGCTCACTTTGGCGAGCCCACCCAAGGCACGGTAATACGAGGGATATTGTTCGAGCGAATCAGCGTAAGCCTGTCGTGCCGCCGAATAATCGCCGATCTGAAAAAGCTCTTCCCCTAGCTGGTATTCGCCCCAGGCAATATTCTCGGCGGGCATGTTCGCTTCCGTTCCGACGCGGATCGCATTGCGCATCAACTGAATCGCTCCCTGGGCATCGCCCGCCACCATCCGCAGCGAAGACATGCGGCTATCGCGTTCGTTGGAAAGGCCGAGCTGCTCTTCTTTCGAAACAAACGAACTCTGTAATTTCGCGTACGCTTCCGCGGCCTCGGAGTAATCGCCCATATCCGCGAGCGCGTCTCCGGCGATTGCCCAAGGCGAAGGATCTCCGGAGCCCAGCGCAAGCGCCTTCTGTGCCCAATCCAGAGCGTCTGCGAATCGATGCTCGGACATACACGCCACCGCCATGTTGGTCATCGCCTCGGCAGCGTCCGGATCACTGGATCGCAGATCAAGCGATTTGTTCAGAGCAACCTTGGCCCGCTCGTAATAGTCCGAGTCGCCTGTTTCTCTGCCCTTCTGCAGATAGGCTGCGCCCAGGCCATCGTAACCGGCAAAATCCTGCGGGTACATTTTGACGTGCAACTCCAGCGATTGGATCATTTGGTCGGTTGGGCTCTTCTGCGCCAGCACTGGCGTCGCGAGCGCGACCAAGCAGAATACAGGAATCCAAATTCGTAACTGGCGTAGCATCGCGGTGCCTCCGAATGGAACCTGGCGCATCATTTACTCCACCTGGTGCATGGCCGCCGAAGCCGGGCGCAACTTGCTGAGTTCTTCACGCACCAGACCGGCGAATTCCGACGACGAATTCAGCTGCAAGGACTCATTCAGGTAGCGCTCGGCTGAAGTTTTATCGTTGAGCCGTGCGGCGATGGCGCCGGCATGGTAGAAGAAATTTGCATCACGCACACCCAGAGCGAGTGCTGCCGCGATTTCGATTTGAGCTTTGCGATGTTGCCCGTTCATGGAGAGAGCCCAGGCATACGAATCGATCGTTTCCACGTCGCGGCGACGTGCGATTTCGATTTGTGCGATGCGCAGCGCTTCCGCGGGGTTCTTGGCGCGACCGAGATAGCATTGGATCAGTTCGAGATTGGCGTTTTCCGGAAAGTCGATCCGCATGCGTGCCGCCTGCTCAAAATCTGCGAACGCGTCATCCGCTTCCTGCGCTTGGCCCGCTACATCGAATGCCTTGGCAAGTGCGTATTTACTTTCGAGCGTTGGGAAATTCTGATTGCGGGCACGAAGCAGGTTGACGGCGTCCTCATTCTTTTGCTGAGCCATGCGAACACGGGCCTCGGATTCAAGGGCCAGATAATAATTCGGAAACTTTCCAAGCGCCGACTGCAGAAGTTTGTCCGCGCCCTCTACGTTGCCGGTGGACATGTCCAAATTGGCCATCTGCGTGAGAATCCACGCGAGATCTTCCGTCTGCGTTTGTGGCACTTGCTGGTACGACTCCGAATAAAACTGCATGGCGCCTTCCGGATCGCCGAACAACTGGCGCAAACGCGCCCCGCGCAGCAGCCCCGGAATATTTCCCGGCCTAAGATCCAGCATCCACTGCGCCGCTGTCTCGGCATCCTTGTAGTTGCCGAGTGCAAGGTCGGCGTCAACTACCAAGCCATACGTCGTCACATCATCCGGCATCTTTGCGTTCAACATTTTCGAGATATCGAGCGCATTCGCGAACTCCTTGCGGCCGATCAAAACCGCAGCTTCTGTCCTTTGTGCTTCAAGATTTTCGGGGCTGATTTGCAGCGACTCCTGAAGTGCTTTTTCCGCTGGATCGTACCAGCTGGTATCCGCGGTCTCGCGCGCTCGGCGCGCGTAGGCCATCGCCAGATCGTTATATGGCTGGCTGCGGTCTGGGTTTTCCAGAATGGCCGCCTGCGCCCAGGAGATCCTCTGCTGCGCGGGAGTCATAATTGCCGGAGAACTCTGTGCGTGCACCGCCGGTACCGCGAAAAGGGCAACCATCACTACGCCGAAGTTCTTCATTTACGTTCCTTTCGCTTGAACAAAGCTCGTGCCGCGCAGAAGAAATTCCACGCGGCCACGAGGCTGGGGTGATTTAGGAGATGGGACCGCCGCCCGCTTCGCCTGGATCGATGTGACGCCGATTTCGCCCGCTCGGGCAATCCGCCAGGTAGGGGAATTGCGTGCGATAAGGCGCATCGTTGACGTTGACCCCGTCACCGAGGCGGTTATTTGGGAAGTGATTGAAAGCTGGAATCAGGATTCCGCCGACGGCCACGCGGAGGGTGATATCCACGGCGTCGTCGTATAGCCGACGCCCGTTCGGATATCCCGCCGGATCGCCACCGATCAAACCGAGTCGAGTGGCGGTATCCAGCGGCGTCGCGGAAACACCCGTATTCAATCGAAGCATGTCCGCAACAGGCCCCGCCGGAGTTCCGGAGGCGGCGATCGGTGGCGCGTAGGTAACGAGAGGCAGCAGATCGGTTCGCGGCGCAGCCGGAACCTTCAGCGCACCTCCATACAACGCTTCCACGATGTGAACGATCGGAGGATCGAGGAAGAATTTAGCGAACTGGCTGTCGTTTTTCGGCTGGTCCATGCTGAAGCGATCCTTCAAACCGATACCAATCAGCAGCTCGTTGATTAGTGGATTTCCTTCTCTCTGAACCTGGCGATATCGGCCGGAACTAATGGCCGGATCGGGAGAGCGGCGAACTGTTACGCGCGGCCTCGAAGTGGTCCCCCATACGCCGATTGTGGCATTGGGCGAAGTCGATGCCTCCACTTTGCCCGTGCTGGTTAGCATCTGAATCGGAACTTCGAGGGCGATGGCGTTAACGGCATAGCCGGAAACAGTGTCGCTCGTGAAATTGATATTGGCGGAATCCTCCGAGTCGCTCAATACGCCGGGAATGCCGGTTCCCCCACTGGAGGTTGGGAGAGTGCGGAAGTTGGCGGTATCGAAGGTGGCGCCGAGATCAATCCAAAATGGGTCGTCGACGGTTCCGGCAAAAACGGAGATGCCGTCGTTCAGGTGATAAGTTCCCTTGTTGTAGAGCGCGTCGTAGTCGATCGTGCGCGGACCAGCGTTGGCTGGGACGGCGAAGAACGGCGATCCGTCTGAGTTGGTCAGTTGCACGGAATCCGAGTAATCATCATCGTCGCGGTCCTCATCCAGGTTGCCCCTTTTGTCTTTGCGATGGCGAACCATGGTCACGGTATACGTTTGCCGCAGGTTCAACCCCGGATTATTGAAATCACGAATTTGCGGCGGCACAACCAAGGTTGATGTTCCCGGAGCATTGGCGCCGTTATCTCCTATTCCGGCCAACGCGGTGTATACGCCCGGGAGTTGGTATTGCGTCTGGAAGCGAATCTGGAAGGTGACATCGGCCAAGGCATCGTGATCGTTGTCGACGTGAACCTGATAGAGAATATCAGGATCGAACGGAAACCACGTGGGGCCATTAGCGGGTTCCAGGAACGGATCGACGCAAAGAATGAACGTCACCTTGGAAGGTGGAGTGTTCGGAGATTGGTTAGCGCCGTAGCTAACAAACGCATAAAGATCGGTAATATCCGCCTTGTGATCCAGCGCAGTGATCGGAGCTTCCCGGTGGTTGGAAGCGTCCGAACCGGGCGGCACCATGATCGAAGCTACCAGAACCAGTGCTAGGCAAATCTTGAGGTACTTCATGCAGGAACTCCAAAAATCATAGAACCTCCTCGTGGATTGTTGCCACTCGCGCTCCCCCAAATCAGATAGTGGCTGAATGGCACTTGGTTGGACTACGTAGAACGTGTGCGATTGGATTTGATTTTCGACAAAATTGATGAAGTTTGTTGTTTTACTGCG
>Ga0210409_10001650_pt1 | contig 28257 bp, 23 predicted proteins | sample IncBWH17MmetaG_FD_161649 | JGI IMG/M metagenome (GOLD analysis project Ga0210409, IMG submission 161649) | Forest soil microbial communities from Barre Woods Harvard Forest LTER site, Petersham, Massachusetts, United States - Inc-BW-H-17-M | ecosystem: Environmental > Terrestrial > Soil >...
TCTGCTGGTAGACGTAGATGCCCTCGCGGTGCTTGGCCACGCGATAAGCGAGCTTGCGCGTGCCCCAGTGTTCGGTCTTCTCGATCTTTGCGCCTTTTTCGGCGCAAGTGTGCTCGATGCCAGTGAGCACTTTTTTGATTTCGTCTTCCGGCGTCGCCGGGCGGGCGATGAAAATCAGATCGTACAGTCGCTCTTCCATGATGACCTCTTTCCTCTTTGCGCCGATTTAATCGGCGGCACTTCAAAGTCTGTTACCAACGCAAGCCTGGAAAAACCGTTCACTCTGTTTCCGGCTCTTCCGCCTCCGGCTTTCGCCGGTTGAAAATGTTCATCGCCGGCTCGATTCCCTTCGCGAGAATCATTTCCGCGGCGTCGCCGGCTTTGCCAATCATCTCGGCGGCTTCTTCCAGCTCCGCCCTTTTCATCGGCCGCAAAACGAATTCTTTGCGGCTGCTGAGCGGATGATCCGGCCCGCATCCCAATCGGATACGCGCGAATTCCTGAGTTCCAACAGCGCTAATCACTGAATTCGCGCCGTTGTGACTCCCGCCGCTGCCTTTGCGGTCGATGCGAATCGTTCCGAAAGGCAACTGCACTTCATCCCACATCACCAACAGATCGGCCGGGCTCAGCTCGTACTTTTCCAGCAGCTCGCGAACCGAGATGCCGCTGAGATTCATGTACGTCTGGGGCTTTGCCAGAAGCACATCTTCGCCAGCAACCTTGCCCTTGCCTACGAGCGCCCTACCTTCCGGGCGCTCGACGCGAATCGAATTGCGATTCGCCAGTTCGTCCACCGCCATAAATCCAAGGTTATGCGGCGTCCATTGGTACTCCGGATCAGGATTCCCAAGACCGACGATGAGCCGCATAGGCCTCTGTCCGGCGGGTGATTTGATGCCAGCCGCCGCGATTTACAAATTGCCGTGCTACTTCTTCTTCTCGCCCTTTTCGGCCTTTTCCGGTTTGGCTTCGGCTTCGGCGCCTTCTTCGCCCTCGACTTCTTTCTTGCCCTTCTTGATGACTTCGGGTTCGGCGGGCGCTGCAGCATCCGCGGCAACGGCTTCGACGGGCTTCTCTTCTTCGACCTTGAGAGCGACGACGTGCGCCAAGACGCGTTCCGGATCGGTGATCAGCTTCATTTTGGCGGTGTCAATCGGCAGCTCTTTAGCACGGAGCTGCTGGCCAAGCATCAAGCCGGTGACCTCTACCCTGAATTCGGTCGGAATCTCGGCGGGCAAGCATTCGATTTCCACTTCGCGCGTGACGACCTCGAAGACTCCGCCTTGCTGTTTTACGCCAGCGGGTTCGCCGAAGGTGTGCACGGGGACCTTTACGCGCATGCGCACGTCCATGGCTACGCGCACGAGATCGACGTGGAGGAGATTTCCGGTCACGGGATCCACTTGCCAATCTTTCAAGATGGCGGGCTCGTGTTTGCCGGCGAGATCCACTTGGAAGAGTGTGTTGTGGCCGCTCTCCGAGCGGAGAATCGCGCCGATCTGCTTGGTGTTCAAGGCGAGCGAAATCGCATCGCCTTTGCCACCGTACAGAATAGCGGGAACTTTGCCTGTTAGGCGCAGGCGCCGGGCTTCGTTCTTGCCCCGATCGGAGCGGGGCGCTCCTTCTACGATAATTTGTGGTTGAGCCATACTTTCATTCCTTCCGTGAAATCTCTAAAACTCTAACTGCATGAAGAGCACAGACAAGAGTGTCCGTGCTACTAAATAAAGAGCTCGCTGATCGAAGTTTCTTCATGAATCGAACGAATGCCGCGGGCCAGCAGATCCGCGACGCTTAAGATTTTGATTTTGCCCATACCTTTTGCGGCTTCGCCTAGCGGGACAGAATCCGTGGCGACCACTTCTTTGATCTGGGAGTTCGCGATGCGCTCAATGGCCGGGCCGGAAAGTACGGCGTGCGTGCATGCGGCGTAAACTTGCGTGGCGCCTTCGCGAATCAGCGCTTCGGCGGTTTTCACGAGCGTTCCTGCGGTGTCGATGATGTCGTCGACGATCAGCGCGCTGCGGCCGCGGACGTCTCCGATCAGGTTCATCACTTCGCTGACGTCCACATCGACGCGACGCTTATCGACGATGGCCAGCGGTGCGTCCAGTTTCTTGGCAAAGAAGCGGGCGCGTTCCACGCCGCCCGCATCCGGGGAAACGACCGTCAGATTCGGGAGGTGCAGATGCCGAAAGTGTTCGACCAGGACCGGAGATCCATACAAGTGATCGACCGGGACGTCGAAGTAGCCTTGAATCTGCGGCGCGTGGAGATCGAGAGTCAACGCGCGGCTCGCGCCGGCCGTTTCGAGTAGGTCGGCGACGAGCTTTGCTGATATCGGGACGCGCGGCTTGTCTTTGCGGTCCTGGCGAGCGTAGCAGTAGTACGGCAGCACCGCGGTGATGCGCCAGGCGGATGCGCGTTTGAATGCGTCGATCATCAAGAGCAACTCGAACAAATGATTGTCAACGGGATAGCAGCACGGCTGCACGACGAACACGTCGGCGCCGCGCACGTTTTCGAGAATCTGAAAGTAAATTTCACCATCGCTAAAACGTCCGAGCTTGGCCTTGCCGAGCGGCACTTCCAAATGGCGACAGATGCTCTCTGCCAGAGGCAGATTCGCGGTCCCCGAGAAGATTTTGAATCGGTCGTCGTTCACGACACTCGCGCTCCGTCAGCTCAGATTTTGGTCCGCACACTTCTTGGCCCAAACCTGGTTTCAAGGCATAGCTATTTGCTTCTGTGGAGACGCTGCGGATCAACCGAGGCAAAACAGAGGACACAAATCTACGTCAACGAGTGCCCTGCATTTTACGAACGTACCTGTCACGCGAGAGAGTCTCGCAAACAAAGGTCTGATCGTCCGGAAACCCAACAGCGGCTCGGCGCGCCTGCGCTGGGCTCGGGAAAATTCCAAACACCGCCGAACCGCTACCCGCCAGCGAGGCTTCTGCAGCTCCTCTTTGAAGCAAAGCCCGCTTGATTTGATCAAGACGGGGATGACGCCGGAAAACGGGTCGCTCAAAATCGTTGGAAAAGCCGCTTCCCTGCGTGCTCCAACACAGAGCACAGAACTTCCAAAGTTTATGGTCTGCAGCGACTTTTGTCAATGTCAGAGGGCGGGCTTTCAGCCAGCGGTAGGCGTCCAGCGTGGGGACGTGAATGTCGCGCGGCGAGACAATTAGGACAGCTAGCTTGGGGATGTCCGGAAGGGGATAAATCTCGTCGCCACGGCTGACACCCAGCGCACGGCCTCCAAACAGGAAAAAGGGGACGTCGGCGCCGAGCGACGAGGCAATTTCGAGCAGGCGCGGCAGTGGCAGCTTGCGTCCGGTTAAGCGCAAATAGCCTAGCAGGGCAGCTGCGGCGTCGCTGGAACCGCCGCCCATGCCTCGCCCGGCCGGGATTGTTTTCTTGAGCTCGATCTCCACGCCGGAACGAATCTTGAGTTCATGGCGAAGCGCATCGGCGGCGCGGTAGACGAGATTTTTCTGAAAGGGCTCCTGGGAAAGTGAGGGATTCCCCTGGATCGAGAGCGAAATTCCCGACCGCTTTGAAGCAAACATGCGCAACTCATCGTGTAGCGAGACGCTTTGAAAAATTGTGCGGAGTTCGTGGTAGCCGTCGGAACGTTTTCCTAGAATATCCAGGCGCAGATTGATTTTGGCAAACGCGGGGATACGGATTTCGCGCATGCAAGCTACTGCGGTTTCGCGTCTTGCGGCGAAGATTTTTGCGCCACGCGGTGCTTTACCTGGGAAAGCTTCTTTTCGATTTCCGCTATTTTTTCGTTTTCCACGTCCGCCGGCAGCGAGCGGTGCCATTCCGCCAGCGACTTCTCCCATTCTATCGCCGCGAGGTCGGTGCGGCCGGACTTGGCATAGACGTCGGCGAGGTGAGAGCGAATGGTGGCATCGTGGCTCTCTCGTTCGACGGCTTTGCGAAGCGTCGCTTCGGCTTCAGCGAGTTTGTTCTCGCGAAAATAAATCCATCCGAGGCTATCGAGATACGCGCCGCTATGCGGCTCTTCTTTCAGCGCGCGCTGCACGAGCGCCTCCGCTTCATCGAGCCGTATGCCGAGATCGCCGAGCATATAGCCGTAGTAGTTGAGCACCGGGGCGTTCCGGGGATTCACTTCCAGCGTCTTTTTAAATTCCGTTTCGGCGCGGTCGTAGAATTTCTGCCGTTCGTAGATGGCTCCGAGCAAAAACCACACCATCTCGTTGTCGTGAGGTTCGCCGGGGATGGCCTCCGCGGTCCGGGCGGCTTCTTCGGCTTCTTTGTAGTGGCGGCCGCGTTCATAGACCTGCGCAATATTCAGATAAATATCGCGGTCGGCTTCGGTCTTGGTGAGCTGCGAACGAAGAACTTTGACGGCTTCGTCCGTCTGACCGTTCTCTCCCAGGAGGAGGGCGTCGGACGTGCGCAGCCCTGGGTCGCTGGGATATTTTGCCAGTGCATCTTTGCCGGCCTGCAGGGCTTTCGGCAAATCCTTCGACGCGCGGTAGGTATCCATGATGAGCATGCGCGAACGGCGATCTTCTTCTTCGCCAAGACGTCCGAGTTCTTCAAAGGTATAAATGGCGGCTTGAAAATTCTGGGTATCCTTGTAGAGCTGGCCGAGCTGTTGGTACAGGATGGCCAAGGAGCGGCGGCGCGAAGGCAGCACCGGGGATTGCGACTTCAATCCGGTTACGGCGTCCGACAGCACGCGAATGGCATCTTCGTAGCGGCCCTGGGCTTCATAAAGCATGGCCTCGTTGTACATAACTTCGAGGCTGCCGGGCGCGTACTGCCGGGCTTTCAAGAGATTCTCTTCCGCGTGATCGAGCTGGTGCAGCTCTCTGTAAATCTGCGCCAAACGCAGATATACGTCGGAATCGTCGGGCATCAAATCGGCGAGCTTCTGGTAGACGGCGAGCGCGTCCGCGAATTTTTCTTCGGCGAGCAGCGTCTGGCCCAGGCCCCGAAAGTGGCTGAGCTCGGAGGGATCCAGCTCGGTGGCTTTGCGGTAGGCGCCTTCCGCCTTCGCGAGGTCGTGGGTCTGCGTATACGCGTCGCCGAGAAGATCGAGCAACGCGGGCGAAGGCGTGCGACTGGTAATGCTTTCGAGGAGCAATACGGCATCTGCGGATTTGCCTTCATCGAGGAGGAGCTGCGTGAGCTGTTCGACGGCAGCTTCGTTTTCAGGGTCCTGCTTTAGAAGGCTGCGCAGAACTTCTTCGGCCTTATCGTGCTCATTGCGCAGCCGGTAGAGCCGCGCCAGCCAGAGCGCCGATTCCGAGTCCGTGGGATCCAGGCGGTAGACTTCGCGGTATTGTTCGATGGCACGCGCCGCCATTTCCGATTGCGCGCTCGAGGTCAGATCGCCCAGGCTGCGCAAATAGATGCGGCCGAGAAGCCGCCGCGTTTGCAGGTCGTTCGGGTCGCGCTTAAGTAGCTCTTGAGCTTCCGTTACGGCTTCGTGGACGCGTTGCGCTTTCCAGTACATCTCGGCGAGGCGTTCGCCGATGACGGGTGACTTCGGATCGAGGGCGTAAGCCTTTTTGTAGGCATCGATGGCCTGCGTGGCGAATTCCGGTTGATTGGTCGTCTCGTACTGCTGCTCGAAGAGATGTCCCATCGCGTAGTTGTAGTAAGCATCAGCACGAGGGGAAGGAGCGGTTGATGATTCAGCGGGAGCGGCGTCGGCCTTAGATTGGGTCTGGCCATTCTTCTGAACTTGTGAGTCCGGAGAAGTCTGAGCGGCGGCCACCACGCCGAAATGGCAGGTGAATAGCGCAGCGAGAGTGATTCTTCTTAGGTTCATCGTAGCCCCAGAAACAAAAAGTATCCCATGCAGCTGGAACGCGGTCAAAAGTCAAAAGCACGTCGTTTCCAAGGCCCAATGGCGCCCTTGACTAGGATGCAAGAAATTTGAAAAGAGTTGAAATGGAATCTTTGGATGCATCGCCGCCCGGATTAAGCTGGGTGCTTTTTAGTGCAGGAAATGCCGTATGCCTGTAAATACCATCGCCATGCCAAGTCGGTCGGCGGCGGCAATCACATCGTTATCACGGACAGAGCCCCCCGGCTGAATTACGGCAACCGCGCCGGTTTTGGCGGCTTCTTCCACGCCATCGGGGAACGGGAAAAACGCATCCGAAGCAACGACGCTCCCGGCGAGCGAGGACTGCGCCTTCATTACGGCGATCTTTACGGAATCGACGCGGCTCATCTGGCCGGCGCCTACTCCGAGTGTCGCACCGTCCTTTGCAAAAACGATGGCGTTGGATTTGACGTGCTTGCAGACTTTCCAGGCAAAAAGCAGGGTTTGCAATTCGGCGGCTGTCGGGGCGCGCTTCGTCACTATTCTTAGCTGATCTTCCACGATTTCGCCCAGGTCGGGCTGCTGCACCAACACGCCTCCGAGGATGCGCTTGAGCTGCAGTTCGCGATCAGGCTCTAGGCCGTTGAGCGGGAGTTCCAGTAAGCGCAGATTCTTTTTAGCTGCGAAAATCGTTTTGGCCTTTTCGTCAAAGCCCGGTGCGGCGATACATTCCACGAAAAGCTTCGCGACTTCTTCCGCGGTCGCGGCATCGACCGCGCGATTGAATGCCAGTACGCCTCCGAAGGCGGAAACCGGGTCGGTCGCGAGCGCTTTCAAGTAAGCATCCAATAGAGTTTCTCGCTCCGCCGTTCCGCAGGGAGTGTTGTGCTTGACGATGACGGCGGCAGGCTGGCTGAATTCCGCCGCAAGGCTTCGCGCCGCTTCCAAGTCGACATAATTGTTATAGGAAAGCTCTTTTCCCTGGAGCTGTTTGGCAGCGGCGAGGCCCGATGGAGCGTCGCCCGCAGGGATGTAGAGCGCGGCCGATTGGTGAGGGTTTTCGCCGTAGCGCAGAGGTTGTTGCATCTGCAATGCGATGTGCAGCCGTTCAGGCAGAACGGGCTTCTTGCCCAACGCCACGTCGCCCGCCCCGGCATGGAGCCGTTCCAGTTCCGTCGTGATCATCCCGTCGTAGCGGGACGTCGCGGCAAACACTTTCCGGGCTAGCTCGAGCCGGGTGGCCAGCGAAGTTTCGCGCGCCGTTTCCAGCTCTTGCACCACACGTTCATAATCGGCGGGATCGGTCACAACCGTGACGCTTTCGAGATTTTTTGCGGCGGAGCGCAGCATGGTGGGTCCGCCGATGTCGATATTCTCGATCAACTCTTCCGCAGTGAGGCCCTGCTTTGCTGCAGTGGCTTCGAAGGGATACAAATTCACTACTACAAGGTCGATCGGCGCGATGCCGTGTTCCGCGGCTTGCTTCTGATCCTCCGCATGGTTGCGGCGGTACAACAGACCTCCGTGAACCTTGGGATGCAGCGTCTTTACGCGGCCGCCGAGCATTTCCGGCCATCCCGTAAAATCGGCTACGTCGCGAACGGAGACGCCCGCCTCGCGCAGCAGCTTCGACGTGCCGCCGGTCGAAAGAATCTCGATGCGCAGAGCGGCGAGCCGCTTCGCAAACTCAACGATTCCCGTCTTATCAAACACGCTGATGAGCGCGCGTTCCACCGCCATGCGTTCCTCCCGAGAAAGAAAAGCACAATAGTGTAAGCGGCGAGCGGAGATTCGGGAAGTGGAAAGGCGACGCTGGTCACAATTAGCTGTTGAAAACGGGATATTTGAGATGGAAATCAGAGAGACGGAAAGTATTCTCGCGGAATTTCAAATCTTGAAGGGGACTTGTGGGTGAGGGGCGTTTAGGCTTTGACGAGAGCTTTGAGTTTCACCTGGCCATTGATGACTTCAACCACATACTCAACATCGCGGCAATTCTTTTGTTTCTGCAAATCTTTCGTCTTCTTGAGGACAAACTCGTTAAAGCTGGAGCGCGAGAGTTTTTCGGTCTGTTCTCCTGCTGCTTGCTTGGCCTGCAGAAACGCCTGATAGAGCTGGTCGACTTTTTCCGCCTCGCGCTCCGGCTCGGAGCAGGTCATACGAAATGCACCTTGCGCCGCTTGCGCGATTGCTGTGGGCGCCATAGGGGCTTCCACGGGCTTCTCGGGGTTTTTATGGGCGCGTTCCGCCTCGATCGCTTTCGCGGCCGCGCCGAAATGCCGCTGAATTTTGCCTTCTTCCTTGTTCTGTGCCTTCTTGCGGAAAATGTCTTTGTACTTGGCGTAGGTCTGGGTGAGGTTGTTGAGGCGGAATCGCTGGCCGTACTTGAGGTCGCCGCCGCGCTCCGCGTAACGCTTCACCATTAATTCGATGCGCCATTCGATTTCCGTCGGCGGGCGCTTCCTGCCCCCGCCGAAGTATTGGTCGTATTCAATTTTGAGCTGACGGATGTCCCGCTCGAGCTGAGCCAGCTCTTCGTCGATGGTCGCCATGGGTGGAAAAGCCCCTGAGTATCATGCTAGGAGCACAAGGCGAAGCCGTCAACCAAAGGAGTTGGAAGCGATGCGGATTGTGTATCCCACCTGCACCGCGCCTCCTGGACGCTTCGCCCAACGACTTGCCTGCAGAAAGCTGCATTGCTCACAGCGGGGCGGTGTGCTGAAATAAGGGCATGGAAGCGCGCGCAAAGCAGGCTCTTTCCGCCGAGCAGGCGGAGCTGTTGCGACAGATTCCGTCCGTGGACGAACTCCTGGCACTTCCTCGTCTCGCGACACTTGGGAGCAGAGTCGACCGCGCTGTGCTCGTGGAAGTTACGCGCACGGTTCTTGCGGAATTGCGCTCACGCATCACGGATCAGGTCAGATCTGCCGTGCTGGGTGAACTCGCGCTGATAGCTGCCGATCCGGCCTCTCTCGAAGAACACATAAGCTCCATTGTCGAGCGCATTCTTGCGCACTCGCTTCAGCCGGTGATCAACGCTACGGGTGTGATCCTTCATACCAATCTGGGACGCGCTCCGCTGTCCGCGGCGGTCGTCGAAGAATTCCGACGGACGGCCACACAATACTCGAATCTTGAATATGATTTGGAGGCGGGGGCGCGCGGTAAACGCGACGTGCATACGTCAGCTCTGCTGGAACGGCTCACTGGCGCGGAAGCTGCAATCTTAGTCAATAACTGTGCTGCCGCAGTGCTGCTTGTCCTCGCCGCGTTGGCAAAAGGCGGCGAGGTCATCGTTTCTCGCGGCGAGTTGATTGAGATTGGCGACGGTTTCCGCATTCCGGAAATCATGGCGGAAAGCGGGGCGGTATTGCGGGAAGTCGGCACCACGAACCGCACGCGGCTCGCCGACTACGAAAACGCCATCAACGAGAAGACTCGTTTGCTCTTGCGTGTGCATCCCTCCAATTTTCGCATCACCGGCTTTGCGGAAAAACCGGGGCTCGAAGAATTGGCCGCGCTTAGCCAGCGCACGGGTGTTCCACTTGTTGAGGATCTTGGCTCGGGTTGTCTGGTCGATCTCTCCGCGAGTGGAATCTCGGAACCTCTCGTTCGGCAAAGCATTGACGCGGGAGTTTCCATCGTGATGTTCAGCGGCGACAAACTTATGGGTGGGCCGCAGGCCGGCATCATCGCTGGGAAGAAAGAACTTGTAACACGAGTGCGACGGCATCCGCTGTTCCGCGCGCTGCGCGTGGACAAGCTTACGACCGCGGCGCTGGAAGTGACTCTCGGCGCGTATCTGCGGGCGGCCTGGGACGAAATCCCCGCTTTGCGGATGATTCGGACGAGCGCGTCGGAGATCAAGCGCCGTTCCGAAAATTTTCTCCGTGAACTCCGAACAGAGCTTCCGCTCGACGAAGTGGAGATGGAAATTGTGGATGGCACATCGCTCGCCGGCGGCGGTTCGACGCCCACGCAGGCATTGCCCACGAAGATCATTCGTATCGCTAGTGCCCGTTATTCGGCGGCGCAACTCGAGCAGCGGCTTCGCCGTGCGCCCGGGGGCATTTCTGTGATAGCGCGTGTGGAGAACGACCGTCTGATTCTCGATCTCAGGACTGTCTTCCCCGAGCAGGAGCCTCTACTTATCAAAACACTTGGCGCCGTGCTTCACTGATTCCGCGTCGCACTCTTGAGTGCGCGCCTCGTTGCCTTCCCTCATCGAGAATGGCTACGCACGCTGTTCTTATTGAATGAAACTGGAATGGCGCTTCGCGCGTCCTACGACATGTTTTCGGGGGAGTGGACGGATTCTCCCGGAATTTCGTTACACCCCTGTTGCCCGAATAATGTTTTGTAGAAAAAAAGGAGAATCGCGAAATGCGGAGAGATTGGTGCGTCCTCGCAGGAATTGCTTTGTCATTTGGCTTAGGCACGGCAGCGGCTCAGCAGCCGACTGTCCCCGCAGGCCAGCAGCCGCCGCAACAGCAGCAGCGGACCCGCCCTCCGGCGGAACAGACGGCGGCGCAAGGCGAAGGCGCACAGGGCAAACAAGCGCCGCGCCCCGCTGTTCCTGAAGAGAAGTCATCTGTTACGCACCACTCTGCGCGCATCGGGGGGCAGACGATCAACTACACGGCGACAGCCGCCACGTACAACATCAAGGCGGATGATGGGACCGTGAAAGCGACGATGTTTTGTGTTGCTTACACGAAGGATGGAGTCGCCGATCCGGCGAAGCGCCCTGTGAGTTTCGTATATAACGGCGGGCCGGGCTCTGCTTCTCTTTTCACGCACATGGGCATGGGACCGCAGCGCGTGGTTCTGACGGCTGATGGGCACGGAATGCCGGCGCCGTATAGCGTGGTGGACAACGAGGATTCTTTTCTCGATGCAACGGACCTTGTATTTATCGACGCGATTTCGACCGGCTACAGCCGTCCCGCTCCCGGTGAAGCGCCGGCGCAATTCCACGGGATCATCGAGGACGCCAACTGGTTTGCCGATTTCATCTACCAGTACATCACGCGCACGGAGCGATGGGCTTCGCCGAAATTCCTGATTGGCGAAAGTTACGGCACAACGCGGTCGGCCGAGCTTGCGGGGGTGATTCAAGAACGCCACCAAATTTATTTGAACGGCATCGCGCTGCTTTCGTCGGTGGCTTTCTCAAATTGGGGCGCCGACAATCGGACAATTTTCTTCCTGCCGACTTACACGACGACGGCCTGGTATCACCACCTGTTGCCGTCTGACTTGCAGAGTCTGCCTATCGACCAAGTAGCGCAAAAGGCGCGTGAATTCGCGCACGGTGAATATGCCCAGGCTTTGGAGAGAGGCGACCAGCTCTCCAACGAGGAGCGCCAAAAGGTAGTGGCGGATCTCGCACGCTATACCGGGCTCTCGACCAAGTTCATCGAGGAAGCGAATCTTCGTGTGAGCCCATTCCGCTGGTTTAAGGAGTTGGAGCGCGACAAACGCCGAACTATTGGCCGGCTCGATTCGCGGTTTGAGGGCATGGACGTCGACGCTGCCGGGGAGCGCAACGAGTACGATCCGAGCGAGGCTTCTTACGAAGGTGCGTTCGTCGCGACATTTCATGACTACACGCGGCGCGAGTTGAAGTGGGACAGCGACGCGTACTACACGGTAACCGCAAACGTACGCCCATGGGATCAAACCGGAAACACCGAAGTCGCGGAAGTTCTGCGCGCTGCGATGACTCAGCAAACGTACTTGAAAGTGCTGGTCCTTTGCGGCTACTACGATGTGGCAACGCCTTTCAATGGGATTGAGAACACTTTCGCGCACATGAACCTCGAGCCTCCGGTCCGCAAGAATGTGAGCTTTGCGTACTATGAAGGCGGGCACATGATGTACATCGATGAGCAGCAGCATCACAAGCTGCACAAAGACATCGATGACTTCATCAACGCGGGATACCCGCACTAAGAACGAGTCAGGCGACCAGCCCTCTCTCCAAGCAATGTGCAACTGGACTCGATTGGGAGAAGTACGCGAACATAGTGCGTCGTGCTTGCCTTCACAATTGCCAAAGGAAAGCTAAGGCGAATCGAGAAACCGCTGCCCTGGCTGCGGCGAGGGTGGGCGCTGATTCGCGTTCGGCTTGCCGGAATTTGCAACACCGACATCGAGTTGCTTCGCGGCTATCACGGCTTTCGCGGTATTCCCGGCCATGAATTCGTCGGTGAAGTAACCGAGGTGCACGACGTTTCCGCAGCGCAAAAGAACAAGTGGCTCGGCCGGCGAGTTTGCGGCGAAATTAACGTTTCCTGCTCTGCTTACGGTGACCGCTCCGCTTGCGATTTTTGCAAGCGTGGCCTCAAGACGCACTGCGCTCGACGGACCGTTCTTGGCATCCTGGCTCACGATGGCGCTTTCGCCGAGTTTTTGACGCTGCCGCTCGAGAATCTGCATCTTATCCCTGATTCCGTCAGCGACGAGCAGGCTGTGTTTGTTGAACCTCTTGCCGCGGCCTGCGAGATTCTTGAACAGGTCGACGCCAAACAATTGCGAGAAGTGGCAGTGCTCGGCGACGGCAAGCTCGCTCAATTAATCGCGCTGGTTCTGCGCACCGCTGTGCCTCGTGTCGTCATGTACGGCAAGCATGAAACGAAACTCGCTCTCGCCCGCAGCGCGGGAATCAAAACGAAAAAAGTGCGCGGCGATGCTTCAGACCTCAGAAAAGTGAAGGAAAGTTATGGCTGGCTGGTTGAAGCGACTGGATCACCTGGCGGCTTCGCGCTTGCTCAACACATGACTAAGGCACGCGGCACACTCGTTCTAAAGTCCACATTTCACGGCGCCGCGCCCATCGAAACGTGGCCTATCGTCGTCAAGGAACTCACTGTCGTCGGCTCGCGCTGCGGTCCATTTGCCAAAGCGATCGCTCTCTTGCACTCCGGCAGAGTCGATCCGAGGCCGCTTATCACGCGCACGTTTCTCTTAGCCGAAGCATCCGCGGCGATCCGCTTCGCCCTGAAATCCGGTGTAATGAAAGTATTGTTAAAAGCCTGAGAGCCTGGCCATTTGTACAAATGGTTCTACGTACGGTTGATACAGGACGCTACGCAAGCCGCGCCAAAACCGTTGTCGATATTTACGACGGTCACATTCGATGCGCACGAATTGAGCATGCCAAGTAAAGCAGCCACGCCGCCGAAACTCGCGCCATAACCCACGCTGGTCGGCACCGCAATCACCGGCACGGCAACCAATCCACCCACGACGCTCGGCAGCGCGCCTTCCATTCCTGCAACGCACACAATCACGCGCGCCTGCGTCAATTTCTCCCGATGCTCCAGGAGGCGGTGAATGCCGGCGACGCCCACGTCATACAAGGGTTCGGCGCGATTGCCCATCATTTGCGCCGTGAGCATCGCCTCTTCGGCAACGGGGATGTCGCTGGTCCCCGCCGAGACCACCAAGATGTTTCCTTTGCCCGTAATCTCGCGATTCCGTCCGATGGTAATGACGCCGGAGTTTTTGTGGAATTTGGCGGCCCGGGCCAGTCTTCCGTTGGCACGTTTTACGGCAGCAAAGATCTTCGCGTCTGCACGAGTGACGAGAATATTGTGATGCGAATCTTTCTTCTGGAGCATGGCGCGGACAATCGCCGCGACCTGCGACGGAGTTTTGCCTTTGCCAAGAATAACCTCGGCAAAACCTTGGCGGAGCGCGCGATGATGATCAACCTTGGCGAAACCCAAGTCCTCGAAGGGTAAATGCTTCAGCCGTTCAGCGGCTTTCTCCGGAGAAAAAGCGCCGAGCTTCACAAGTTCCAGAATTTTCAGCAATTCCTGCTCATTCATATTGTTTGACCGCCGCAAATTCTATCATCGTACGGGCTTGCGGCCTCAACTTGACTTGCCCCAACCCGGCTGCGAGACTCATTCTATCCGCACGGAAACCATGCCTGATACGCAAAATCAAGTCGTCACCGTGGGTGTGACAGGGGCAAGTGGCGCCGTCCTCGCGCAGAAAACATTGTCGTTGCTCGAACAAGACGCGCGCGTGGAACGCATCCATCTCGTTGTTACCGAAGCGGGCCAGCGGCTCTTCTCCGAAGAGCTGGGCATTACTTCGGGTGATTTGAAACAACTTCCCAGCCGGCTGCTGAATCGAGCCCCGGCAAAAATAGAGGTTTTCCCTAACAAAGACATTGGCGCTGCCATCGCCTCCGGCAGCTATGCAGTGGATTCCATGATCGTGGTTCCGTGCTCCATGGGAACACTCGCTGCCATCGCCAGTGGCGTGAGCGACGACCTCGTCTCGCGCGCCGCGGACGTCATGCTCAAAGAGAATCGCAAACTTGTTCTTTGCGTGCGCGACACGCCCTTCAACCGCATCCATCTGGAAAATATGTTGCGCGTGCAACAAGCCGGCGCGGTGATCATGCCTGCGATCCCAGCGTTCTATCATCACCCGCAAACGATCGACGACCTGGTCACACAATACATTTATCGCCTTCTCGCGCAGATTAATCTTCCGCAAGAAAATATGTATCGCTGGACGGGCCAGACAAGCGTGAAAAAGGCGGAGGCGTAATTTCGCAATGGCTGGCCGCATCCGCACCGTGTTGGAGATGATCAAGTTCGAGCACTCCGTCTTTGCGCTTCCGTTTGCGCTGACGGGAGCTCTTTTGGCGGCACGGGCAACGCATCAAAGTCTCACCGGCTGGCCGACTCTGAGGCGGTTCTTGTGGATTGTAGTGGCCATGGTCGCGGCGCGCTCTGCCGCCATGACCATGAACCGCATCGCCGACCTTCGCTTCGACAAAGAGAATCCACGCACGCAGCAGCGCGCTCTCGCGACTGGCGCTCTCTCACTATCGTTTGCGTGGCTCTTCACCCTCGTTGCCGTTGCCGTGTTTTTTGTCGCGGCGTGGCGGCTTAATATTCTGGCGCTAAAGCTCGCGCCTCTAGCGATTGCGATTCTGTTTTTTTATTCGTTTACCAAGCGTTTTACGGACTGGTCGCATCTCTTTCTGGGCTTCGCGCTCGGCATTTCCCCCGCCGCCGCGTGGATCGCCATGACGGGCGGTCTCGACTGGCGCATGCTGATTCTTTGCGCGGCAGTCACGATGTGGGTCGGCGGCTTTGATGTGCTATACGCTTGCCAGGACGTTGACTACGACAAGCGAGCTGGACTCTATTCCGTTCCGAAGCGGTTCGGCATTGCCAACGCCCTGCTGATCGCGCGCGTTATGCATATCGGCGTGGTCGCGCTTCTTTCGTGGCTAGCCTACAGTTTTGCACTTCCGTGGCCGGCCTGGGCTGGCATCGTGGTCGTTGCCGCTCTGCTGGCCTATGAGCATTCTCTTGTCAAACCCGGGGACCTCAGCAAGCTGGACGCTGCGTTTTTCGCCGTGAACGGTTATATTAGTTTATTGTTCCTGTTGTTCTGGGGCGCTGCGGCAGCGGTTTGGCGCGTTTGAAATCTTCAGCGGATTCAAAATGAGCGAACTGACAATCACAGATCAGCGGTTAAAGCCTATCGCGGCAAAAGTCCTCGCCGGCGAGCGCCTGAGCATGGACGACGGCATCGCGCTATATCGTTCGCCGGATCTTCTGGCCGTCGGCTGGCTCGCGAACCACGTGCGCGAGAAGCGCCACGGCAACATCACCTATTACAACGTCAATCGCCACATCAATCCGACGAACGTCTGCGTGGCGCATTGCAAACTCTGCGCCTTCGGCCGCGATCCCGACGCTCCCGGCGCCTACACGTTTGCGCTTGAAGAGATCTACCAACGCGCGGAACAAGGCGTTCGCGAAGGCGCCACGGAGTTTCACATTGTCGGCGGGCTGCATCCGGATTTGAGCTTTGAACACTACTTAGAAATGGTTCGCGGCCTCAAACAACGCTGTCCCACCGTGCATATCAAAGCCTTCACGATGGTGGAAGTCCATTACTTCTCGCGCATCGCGAAACTTTCCGTCGAAGAGGTTTTTCGCAAAATGAAGGAAGCGGGAGTCGATTCCTGCCCCGGCGGCGGCGCGGAAATTTTTCACCCGCGCGTGCGAAAAATCATCTGCGATCACAAAACCAGCGGCCAGATGTGGCTAAACACCGCGAAGAAAGCGCACGAAGCTGGCCTTCGTTCCAACGCCACCATGCTTTACGGGCACGTGGAGACCGAAGAGGAGCGCGTCGATCACCTGATCAAATTGCGCGAACTGCAGGACGAAACGCACGGCTTCGTCACGTTCATTCCGCTGGCGTTTCATCCGGATAACACCGCGCTTTCGCACATTCCGAAGCCAACGGGCTACGACGACCTTCGCAACATCGCCGTCGCGCGACTGCTTCTCGATAATTTTGATCACATCAAGGCGTACTGGATCATGCTTTCGCCGAGTATGGCGCAGATCGCCCAGCGATTTGGCGCGAACGATTTGGATGGGACGGTAGCCGAAGAAAAAATTTACCACGATGCCGGCGCGAAAACGTCGGAGTTCACTCCGCGCGCCGAACTGGAGCGCCTCATCCGCGCCGCAGGCCGTGTGCCGGTGGAGCGCGACACGCAGTACCGTCCCGTTGACCGCTCCAAAATGCCACCAATTCAGCCAAGGCCGCGGCCTGACCTGGTCTCTCTTACATTAGACGTTTAGCGCCCTTAGCACTCCCTCAGCGTCGCGGCGTAGCTTTCGCCACTTCAACTTCAAGACCTTTGCTGGATTTGCCGAGTCGATCTTCCGCTTTGCATCTTCAGTCCGCGACTCTGCGTCTCATCAAAAGCACCTATCACAGAAAGCAAGAACCGGAGAAACATGCGAACGATCGTCCTTCTGACCATCTCGAATATCTTTATGACCTTTGCCTGGTATGGCCATCTGAAGTACCGCACTTCCGCGCTTTGGAAAGTCATTCTGGTGAGCTGGGGAATCGCTTTTTTCGAGTACTGCTTTCAGGTCCCGGCAAATCGCATCGGCTCGTATGAATTCAGCACCGCGCAGCTCAAAACTATTCAGGAGGTGATCACACTCTCGGTCTTCTCAGTTTTCTCTGTGCTTTATCTCGGTGAGAAAATAAAATGGAATCACGCCGCGGGCTTTGGCTGCATCGCGATGGCTGTGTTTTTCGTTTTCTACAAGTGGTGAACGCACCGGAACCGAATCAGCGCGCCAATCGTTGCGGCTGCCACACAACCACGTCCTGGCGCTTTGCAAAATGAAGCAGCGGTTTTGCCGGCGCTAAATAAATTTCCGCAGCCTCCGGCATCGTATTGCTGATCAGCTCCGCTTCCGCAGTTTGCAAAGGCCACGGCGCATGATGAATTTCGCCGGAGATGACCTGCCCCTCTCTATCTGATGTATAAAGACAATACCGTTCAGTCAAAAAGTGTTCCAGCGACCCTGGGCTCGCCGAATACACTTTGCCTGTCGCTCGATACCGTCCATTGAAAACTGCGCAAGGCGCGCCACGATGGGAACGTCCGGATTTGTACTCGATCCATCCATTCCGTTCTTCGCAGGACATTCGCGCGCGAAAATACGGCAAGTGAAACCAAGCCCGCGCAATCGCCACTGCAGGCCTGTTCCCCGCATCCAGGCTGAAGAACCAGACTCCAGGTTTCCCGTGGGCCACTACGTACGTTCGCACATTCAATTCCGGAAACGCCGAGAGCCAGGGAACCGCAGGCGTGCCGCGCAGGCGCACGCCGGACATCCGAAATGGCACAACTCCAAGCCATGCTTGCCCTTCATAAGTATCTATCTTCAATTCCGCGGGGATATGCCGACGGAGTGCAGCCTCTTCCACGCTCCAGTGCGCAAAAAGCAGGTCATGCCAGCTCTGTGCCATGATCCAGGGACCCGCAGGCAGAGGCCAAGGCCGGTGGGCAATTTGCTCCAAATTTGCGGTCACAGGAAATTGCTCGCGTCACTCGACATCGCCATTCCGCCAATATACCCTTCTCTATTGCTGGCGAATCGAATTCTCAGCATTCAAATCAATCGAACAGTGCAAAAGGAGCGGCATCATGCAACGCAAAGCATCGGCAGTATGGCAAGGCGGCTTGAAAGACGGTAAAGGCACGATTTCCACGGATAGCGGCGTGCTGAAGCAAACGCAATATTCGTTCAGCACGCGCTTTGAAAACGGCGTTGGCACCAATCCCGAAGAACTTCTTGCCGCGGCCCACGCGGGATGTTTCACCATGGCGCTCTCCGCGCAACTCGGCGGTGCTGGAATGACCGCACAGAAGCTCGATACCACTGCCACTGTCACGCTCGATAAAGTCGGCGACGGTTTCTCCATCACTAAGAGCCATCTTGATCTCGTCGCAACCATCCCCGGCGCAGACAAAGCCAAGTTTGACGCCGCCGTGAAAGCCGCTGAGACCGGCTGCCCCGTTTCAAAACTTTTCAAAGCAGAGATCAGCGTCACCGCACGCCTCAACTCCTAATCCCGCTGCCGCTCATCGACCGCAGGGCGAAACGAGTAAAATGCCGCACATGATTCCAGTTCCAGGTGCCTTCATCGCGGGTGTCGCGATCTTTCTGATCGTTTTGTGGGACGCGTTCGAGGCCATCATCCTGCCTCGGCGCGTGACGCGTAAGTTTCGGATCGCACGTCTCTTTTATAGATCCACCTGGACATTGTGGAGGTTCATGACCAGTCTTGTCTCGTCTCGTAAAAGCCGCGAGGCGTTCCTGGGCTTTTACGGCCCGCTCTCGCTACTCGTACTCGTAGGCGTGTGGGCAGTCGGGCTGGTTTTCGGCTTCGGCCTCATGCAATACGGTGCAGGCTCAGCCGTGGTCATAACGGGCGGCAAACCCAGCTTTTTGACTGACATTTATCTCAGCGGCACAACGTTTTTCACGCTCGGCCTCGGCGATGTGATTCCTCGTTCAGGGTTGGCACGAGCTCTGGTCGTTACCGAAGCAGGTTTCGGTTTCGGTTTCCTCGCCGCGGTGATCGGTTATCTCCCTTTTATTTACGGTTCGTTTTCAAAACGCGAGGTGGACATTTCCCTGCTCGATTCCCGCGCAGGCACGCCTCCGACTGCGGGAGAACTTCTCCGCCGCCACAGTTATCCCCACGGACAGGAGGCGTTGCGCGAACTCCTCAAAGATTGGGAGCATTGGTCGGCCGAGCTCATGGAGAGCCATCTCTCTTATCCGGTTCTGGCTTTCTTCCGCTCGCAGCATGACAACCAGTCTTGGGTCGCCTCGCTTACGGCCATCCTCGATACTTCCGCACTCCTCATGGTCGGCATCGAAGGCGCTTGCGAGAAGCAGGCCGAGCTGACTTTCGCGATCGCGCGCCATGCTGTAGCCGACCTATCCCAAGTTTTCGGCACGGCACCAGCGCAATTGCCCTATGACCGGCTCCCTGCCGAACGATTGCGGCACATCCGCGACATCCTTGCGCAGCACGGCTTAAAACTCCGTGACGGCGAGGAAGCCGACCGGCGCCTCACCGAGCTGCGCCGCATGTACGAACCATATATTTACGCCCTAGCGGCCTATTTGAATCAAACGCTGCCACCATGGATTCCCGAGAAAAAACGCAAAGACAACTGGCAGACGACCGCCTGGGGCCAGTCGACTGGCCTAGTCGAAAAGGAGAAGGAATCGCCCCATGTGCACGCAGACGATCACTTCTAGAAAACTCAAAAACGCCACAATGCCAAAACAACAAATTTTACTCATAGGGGCACGGCACGCCGTGCCCCTCTTCAGCTAGAATTTCACTATTGAAAGCAAATTTAAAAATCGCAAGCCGCGTTAAATCAAGTTTCCCAAGAACTGGAGGACAAAGAATGAAAGCCATAGTCGTCCACGAATTCGGCGGTCCTGAAGTCCTAAAGCTGGAGGAAATCCCCACACCCAAACCGGCCGGTGGACAGGTATTGGTCCGCGTTCACGCGGTAGGCGTAAATCCCTATGACACCTACATGCGCAACGGCACCTACGCCGTGAAGCCTCCGCTACCATATACACCCGGCTCCGATGGCGCCGGAACCGTTGAAGCGGTCGGCACCGGCGTCACCAAAGTAATGCCGGCCGACCGCGTGTACATGGCAAAGACCGTGACTGGCGCGTACGCCGAATACGCGATCGCTCTCGAAAGCCAAGTACACCGGCTTCCAGAAAAAGCCAGCTTCAGCCAAGGCGCCGGTGTATGGGTCCCCTACGGTACCGCCTACCACGCGCTCTATCACTCTGCGCAAGCTCACGCATCGGAAACCGTTTTGATTCACGGTGCCAGCGGGGGTGTGGGCATTGCAGGAGTCCAGCTAGCTCGCGCTTTGGGGTTGACTGTCTTCGGCACCGCGAGCAGTCAGAAGGGTCTCGATCTAGCGACTCGCGAAGGCGCTCATCAAGTTTTCGACCATAGCAAACCCGGCTATCTCGACGACATCATGAAAACCACCGGCGGCCGAGGCGTGGATATCATTCTCGAAATGCTCGCCAACGTGAATCTCGCAAATGATTTGAAGCTCCTCGCCACCAACGGCAGGGCCATCGTCATTGGAAATCGCGGAGAAATCACCATCAACCCCCGCGACGCAATGGCGCGTCGCGCCTCGATTCGCGGCTTCACGCTCTGGGCGATCACTGCATCCGAAGAAGCCGACATTCACGCCGGTATCATCGCCGGCCTCGAAAACGGCACGCTGCGCCCCGTCGTCGGCAAAGAACTGCCCTTGGCTGAGGCTGCCCGCGCCCACGTGGAAATCCTCCAGCCCGGCGCTGCGGGAAAAATCGTCCTGGTCACGTAGCGACAGCCACCTACCGGTTGCGACGCGTCAGACCTTTCGCGGCGAATCAGGCCCAACGGAACCGACCATCGGCCTTTCGCCGTCTCGGCTTACGCCTTATAATCATTCGTCGATAGCCGAGTTGTAGCATTTACGTCAGCGCACAATTAAAACTGCCTTCATCGTGCTAAACCTGCTCCCCATCGCAACCGTTCTCGCCACACAAACCTCCCTCAGCCATTACTGGCACAAGCTGACCGACCGCACCTTTTCCGGGGTCTACCACGCGGACGCTTTCGACCTCGCGATGATGATTCCCTATTTCCTCGTCCTGTTCGTCCTCGCTGCTTACGGTCTCCACCGCTATTGGCTTGTCTACGATTACTACGTCTACTCGAAAAACGTCCCTGGCCCGCCGCCCGAAGTCAAGAATTGGCCGCGCGTCACTGTTCAGCTTCCGATTTTTAACGAGCGCTATGTGATCGAGCGCCTCGTCGAAGCCGTCTCGCGCTTCGACTACCCACGCGAATTGCTCGACGTGCAAGTCCTCGACGATTCCACTGACGAAACTTGCCAGGTTGCCAGCGCCTGCGTAGAACGCCACGCTGCACAGGGCATGCCCATCGTTTACATCCATCGCACCAATCGCGAAGGCTACAAAGCCGGCGCCCTCGAGAATGGACTAAAGACTTCGCGCGGCGAATATGTAGCCATCTTCGACGCGGACTTTATTCCCGAGCCCGATTTCCTGCGCCGCACGATCCCCTATTTCGTCGATCCTGCCAATGGTCCCAAAATCGGGATGGTGCAGACGCGCTGGACCTATCTCAACCGCGATTACTCGCTCCTTACGCAGGTGGAAACGATCCTTCTCGACGGCCACTTCGTCGTCGAACACGGCGCGCGTTCGCGTCGCGGCACGTTTTTCAATTTCAACGGCACCGCCGGCGTCTGGCGTCGTGCAGCCATCGAAGAAGCCGGCGGCTGGGAGCACGACACGCTCACCGAAGACACCGATCTTTCCTACCGGGCGCAGCTCAAGGGCTGGAAATTTCTCTACCTGCCCCAAATCGAATGTGCCTCCGAGCTGCCCGTCGATATGAACGGCTTCAAAGCCCAGCAAGCCCGCTGGGCTAAAGGCTTAATGCAGACTGCGAAGAAAATCCTTCCGCGCGTTATGAAATCCGATGCTCCCTGGCACGTCAAAGCCGAAGCCTTCTTCCATCTCACGGCCAACATCAGCTACCCGCTGATGGTTCTCTTCTCCGTCATGCTGCTCCCCGCAATGATCGTCCGCTTCTATCAAGGATGGTTCCAGATGCTCGTCGTCGACCTGCCTCTTTTCCTCGCTTCTACCTGCTCCATCTCCAGCTTCTACATCGTGGCGCAAAGGGAGCTTCGTCCGAAGAACTGGTGGCGCACATTTCTCTACATGCCCTTCGTCATGGCCACCGGCATCGGCATTTCCGTACGCAATGCTCAAGCCGTCTTGGAAGCCATCGTCGGCAAGAAGAGCGAGTTCGCACGCACACCAAAATTCAATATCGAAGGCAAAAAAGGCACCTTCGTCGCAAAGAAGTACAAAAACAAAGCCGGCTGGATGCCCTACGCCGAGGTCCTGCTCGGTCTGTACTTTGCTGGTACCGTCGTCTACGCTATCACTAACGAAAATTACGCCACAATCCCTTTCTTGCTCCTTTTCGTTTGGGGTTACCTCTACACCGGCACGATGTCTCTCGGCCAAACCTACTTCGCCCATCTCCGCTTCGGCGTCAACGCCCCAGAAATGCGCCCCGCCGCCACTGGTGCCCCGGGATTTTGAACCGATTTCCTGCCTAAGTACGGTTTGTTTTGCACTTTGCCCCTTCTTGGCAACAGTTCGACCGTCAATTCCCGCCATTGAATGACTTTTAGTTGATATAGGACTAGTCTTGTCGCATATTTTACTTGCAAACTATTTGCAACAATAGCTTTTCCGTCATCTGCCTCAAATAAGGGCTTTGCGACTGTTTTCAGGTTCTTTGAGAGAACGGATAGCGCTGGAAGGGCTACCAACTGGCTTCAGAAAAACGAACCCGTTAGGCGACCAGCACGGCAATTGGAGGGAGCCAGTTATGGGTTTCACGGGGGGCTGTCAGGATGGATGGCACCAAACAGAACTACATAGCAGCTTTTTCTTTTCCCATCTTGAGGCGTCCAGGACTCCTCGCCTTGTATCTCTCTGTCTCCTTCATCCTGCTCTTGGCCGTCGATTCGTGGGCTGGCGTCGGGGGGAGCATCTCGGGCACGGTCACGGATTCGAGCGGCGCTGTCGTTGTCAAAGCCAGCGTCACGGCAACAAACAACGACACTGGAATCCATCAAACGACCGTCACTGATGAAAAGGGGTTCTATTCGTTTCCGAATCTTCCGATCGGTCATTACGTGCTTGGAGTGACGAGCACGGCGTTCCGGCCGTACCGGCACACGGGGATTGTTATCGACGCAAACAGCGCGTTGACGATCGACGCGGTTCTGGCAGTGGGCGGCATATCGGATGCAGTTACAGTCGTCGAGAATCAGGTCCAGGTCGACACGTCGAGCACACAAAATGGCGAGGTGATTTCCGGCGCTCAGATGACAGCCGTGCCCCTGAACGGCCGTAGCTTTACCGATTTGCTGGCCCTGCAGCCCGGAGTTGTTCCCGTCACCTCCATCACGGGCGATACCGTTCAGGACGTGGGCGCGAGCGTACTATCTCCCTCCGGCGATCTGAATCCCGGCACAATTTCAGTCAACGGACAGCGCGAATTTGCAAACAGTTTCATTGTGAACGGAAGCGACGTAGAAGAGGACGTGAACAACAGCGCATCGGTGATTCCCAATCTCGATTCCATCGCCGAGTTTCGCATTCTGACGAACAACTTTGATGCGGAGTACGGCGAATTTAGCGGCGGGCAGATTAATGTCGTCACGAAGTCCGGTGCCAATGCATTTCACGGCGACGGCTTTGAATTCCTCCGCAACACGAATCTCGATGCGCGCAATTATTTTTCCCCCACGCGCGGGACCTTCAATCAAAACCAGTTCGGCGGCACCTTTGGCGGCCCGATTCGCAAGGACAAGATTTTTTTCTTCGGCGACTATCAGGGAACTCGTTCGACCCAAGGCGTCGATTCCGGCCAAATTCCGGTCCCCTCGCTGCAGGACCGCACGGGCAATCTATCCGATCAAGCCAGTTCTTTTGTAACCAAGGATGCCAACGGAAACACGGTACCCACCACGGTGAGCGGAGCGGGCTTTGCCACCACCCTTTCGCAAAAATTGGGCTACACAGTCACGACCGGCGAAAATTATTTCACACCAGGATGTGCGAGTAGCGGCCCCAATCCATGCGTTTTTCCAAGAGCGGTTATTCCGCAAAGCGCGTGGTCCGCCCCAGCACAAAATCTCTTGAAATATATCCCCTCGCCGACCAACTCCAACGGCACATTTTCCACATCGGCATTCAATCAGACTTTGCGCGACGATAAAGGTGCGTATCGGGTCGATGGCAACACCCGATGGGGGTTGCTTTCCGCTTATTATTTTCTCGACGATTGGTCGCAAAACAATCCATATCCCGTCGCGCAAGGCGGAGCGAACGTTCCTGGCTTCAACGCAAACTATTCGGGCCGCACTCAGCTAATCAGCCTGGGCGACACGAAAACACTCAGCCAAACGGTCGTGAACGAACTTCACTTCAGCTACCTGCGCAACGCAGTTGACCTAGGCAAGCCGATTGGAGGCCTCGGCGTGAGCCTGGCTTCTCAAGGCTTCACGGGAATCCTGCCTCTGTCTCCAAAAACCGAAGGTGTCGAGAGCGTCGCCTTCAACAGCTTTACGATTGGAACGAACACCAATGAACTGAACCAGACTGGAAACACTTATCAATGGCTAGACAACTTTTCCAAAGTGGTTGGAAGACACACCATCAAGGCGGGCGGTGAATTTCACTACGATCAGGTCAACGTCAATGCCATCGCGCAATTCAACGGCAGCTTTCTTTTCTTTGGAACGGAAACTGGCTCCGACTTCGCGGACTTCCTTCTGGGAGCGCCCAGCCAGTACAACCAAAGCCAGCTAAGAGCTTTTTACAGCCGTAACAAATACCTTGGTCTCTTCGCGCAAGACAGTTGGCGCCTCACACGCGATCTCACGCTCAACTACGGCCTGCGCTGGGATCGCATTGAACCCTGGTACGAGAAGTACAACCAGATCGCGGCGTTCGTGCCGAATGAGCAATCCACCGTTTTCCCGAATGCGCCGCCAGGCATTGTTTATCCCGGCGACCAGGGAGTCTCCCGTACGTTAGCGCCTCCAGGAAATCACGATTTTGCTCCGCGCATCGGCCTGGCTTACTCGCCCAGCTCTTCAGGCGATGGCGTGCTTGCCAGAATTCTGGGCGGACCCGGCAAAACGAGCATCCGCGCCAGTTACGGAATCTTCTACACCGCGATTGAAGCGCTCTCGATTGGCGTCATGAGCGCAAATGCGCCTTACGGTTCGACGTACACGAGCCCTGCTCCGCCGCAGTTTGCCAACCCGTTCGTCATCCTCGCCACAGGACAGGATCCGGGTCAGGCCTTTCCGCTTCAGCTTGCGCCACTGGGTGCCAGCGCAAAGCATCCCGATACGACCGCGGACTTCTCGCAGTTCGAACCCATCAGTGGACTTCCCAACTACCTCCCAAGCAATCGTATTCCCTACACCGAGGAATACATGCTGTCGATCGAGCGTGGGTTTGGCGCAAACACGGTGCTCAGTTTCAATTACGTAGGCAATCAGGGACATCGGCTTCTGGTGCTGGAGGAATCCAACCCGGGCGATCCCGCACTGTGCTTGTTCTTGAGCAATCCTGCAAATCTCGCCCCAGGACAAGTCCCGTGCGGTCCTTTCGGAGAGGACACCACTTACACGACGGCAACAGGCGCAATCCAGCAGGGCACGCGTGGCCCCTTAGGACCGAATTTCGGCAGCAACGCCAACCAAGCCACCATTGGAAATTCCAATTACAACGCGTTGCAGGTCACGCTGCGGCACACCAGCAAGGATTTGACGGTGCTGGCCGGGTATACGTTTAGCAAATCTCAGGATCAGTCTTCCAATTTGGGCGAAGCCGTCAATCCGCTTGACCCTTCGCTCAGCAAGGCGCTGTCCTCCTTTGATGTGAAACATAATTTTGTCGTGAGCTACAGCTACCAACTTCCTTTGGAGCGCTTCCTGCATGCTACAAATCGTTGGACGCAGGGCTGGGAACTATCCGGGATCACGCGATTCAGCTCGGGACTTCCGGTGACGCTGGTCAACTTCGGAGACAACTCCCTGCTCGGCGCAGAGCCAAATGGCGTCAACAACTTTGGCGTGGACGAACCTGACTATCTGGGAGGACCGCTCAAGCTTAATGGCAATCCCCGCAATGGCCGCGCGTACTTCGACGCCGCCCAATTCCCCCAGAACGCGTTGGGGACGCCGGGCACGGCGCGCCGCCGCTTCTTCTACGGTCCGGGAATGGACAACTACGACATCGCTCTTCTCAAGAGTGTGCGTCTGACAGAAGCGAAATCCCTGCAATTCCGCGTCGAAGCCTTCAACGCGTTCAACCACGCGCAGTTCTTCGGCCCGCAAGTCGTCGACGGCAACATCGACAGCTCGACGTTCGGCCAAGTCATCAGCGCGGCCCCGCCGCGCCTCGTGCAGTTCGGCGCGAAGTTTCTCTTCTAGCGCAAGGCCGCAACGGCTTCCAGCTATCCGAGGGGATCACTTCGCCCCCTTCCTGATGCTCCCCCCGGCGATGCTCCGCTTGCGGTAGAGTTTGGCGCGTCTCCACTGATGTTGTCTAGAAACGTTGATGACGGTGCAAAAAATAAACTCCCGGTAGCTGGCTTGCTGAAATCGAGCAGGCGGTCGTAATTGCCAGGGGGACGGCCCACGAACATGTTCTGAAGCATCGTTTCCGTGATGCGCGGATCGCGGCTATAACCGATGAAGTAGGTCCCGAACTCGCCGTGGCCCGGCCGCCCGAATGGCATGTTGTCTCTCAGAATCTTGAGTTCTTTTCCGTTTTCCTCGATCACAGTCAGCACGTTGTGCGCGTACGGCGGCTTCTCGGCGTCTTTCAGTTCGATGTCGGAGAGTTTCTTGCGGCCAATAATGCGCTCCTGCGTCTCCACCGGGAGAGCATTCCATCCTTTCATGTCGTGAAGATACTTTTGGACGATGACGTAGCTGCCACCCGCAAACCCAGGATCTTCGTTACCGACAACCGCAGCCTCGCTCGCGGCACCGCCTCGCGGATTTTCTGTGCCGTCGACGAACCCGATGACATCGCGGTCATCGAAATAGCGAAAGCCGTGAACCTCGTCGGCAACCGAAACCACATCGCCGATGTTGTCCATGATCTGTGCGGCCAATTCAAAACAGAGGTCGGGGCGTTTGGCACGAATGTGAAAGAGGATGTCACCCGGAGTCGAGACGGCATGGCGGCCGCCTGAGCGAATCTCGCGAAACGGATGGAGCTCGGCGGGGCGAGGTGATCCGAATAGTTTGTCCCATGCGTCTGAGCCGAATCCAACGACACATGTGAGGCCGGCTTCCACGTCTCGAAACTCAACAGCGCGCACGAGCCCTGAGAGGTCGGCGCAGAATGATCGTAGCGTCGCATAGTTGTCCTGCTCCGGGCGAATGCACACGACCAGAAAAATTGCCGCGCGTGTGAGCGGGCCGACCACAGTCTGCGGAAGAACGATCTCGTTTAGTTCCTTGGGTGTGTCCATTATCTCAGTCTCAATCCACGATGATTCTCATCCACCTGAGTCTTCTCAATAGGTGTAACGAGTGCAACCGCCGCGGCCCGAAAAATATCAGGGTCTGCCTTCGCACGCTTCGTTTGACCTCATATGATGATGGGCACCTCAGCTGGCAATCTCCAGTGCCAGCACCGCAGGTCGTCCTTCGCGGGTTGGCCGCTCACAGCGAGCGCATAGAATATACCAGTCTCTTTCAGATAATGAAGAAACCTCCTGGCACTGGGAAACAAGGCGGATGGCCGCATGCATATTGGGGAAACCGTGGTGGAATTAACTTCTTTTTCCGTTCGCTTGTTCTTCTTGATCAATGTTGTTACTGACGGTGGCGCGGTTCTCTGCCGCATGACTCACCTTTCGCAGCAGGTTCCTTAGGGTCTCCTTCTCGGAGTCATCGAGCGAGGATAAGGCGTCCTCCAGGCCGCGCGCATGATCGGCAAACACCTTGTGGATCAGCTTCGATCCTTCCGCGGTCAGCGCATTGACCGGAACAATCACGAGGAAGTAAACAACCACGGCAAGCAAGAGGAACGAGACCAGAGCATTGATGAAATCGCCGAGAGCAAACACGCTTCCGTTCACCTTGAATCGGATTGCCGAAAAGTCGGGTTTACCCACGAGTGCTGCAATCAGTGGCGTCAACAGATCTTTCGTGAGTGCAGCCACTACCGCCGTGAACGCGCCACCGACTACCACACCAACCGCCATGTCCACTACGTTGCCACGCAGAACAAAGTGTTTGAATTCGCCCATCATGGGTCGCCTCCAAAGAGGGTGTCACTGCACAGTGATGGCTATCAATCCCCTCTTGCGCGAGATCACGATCCTATCTGGTCAGCCTAAACAAATAAACCGCGGCCCCCGTCGTCGCAGCATGGCGA
>Ga0210409_10001654_pt1 | contig 28215 bp, 23 predicted proteins | sample IncBWH17MmetaG_FD_161649 | JGI IMG/M metagenome (GOLD analysis project Ga0210409, IMG submission 161649) | Forest soil microbial communities from Barre Woods Harvard Forest LTER site, Petersham, Massachusetts, United States - Inc-BW-H-17-M | ecosystem: Environmental > Terrestrial > Soil >...
GTACGCTCCGCGTTCCGAGATTGTGTGTACGGATCGGGATGAAACTGATCGGCTGAGATGAAACCACGTTGATCGCTCATTGAAAGTTCGCGGAGTCTAAGCCTCGCTCTTGCTTCCTCCCATATGGAAGCGCCGCCGATTACCACCGCAAAGGTCAGTAGTTTCCAGAAAACATGGGGACGATCACCAACTCACACTGTTGATGACAGAAGAGACCGGTCGGTTGCATAACTTATGCTTTGCACCGCCATGCGTGCGAAGCATCGTTAACGGGCGTATCGCTCGACGGCGCTACCGCGAGCGACCTCGCCATGTAAGAAGGCGATCTGAGCTTTTTTGCGATGCGGCTTCGGCAAATCTATTCATGCATGCCTGGTCTGCGGGGCTTCGAGATCAAGGCCATGGCTATAACCGCGGCGGGGACGAAAGAAAAATGAGACCGAGCGGTCTCACAGCGCATCGAACATGAGCAAGATCGGAACGTAGGACGTCAAGAATCGTCGTTAAGTTTCGGAGACCGTCGGAAGGAGGCATCAGCGATTCCTTATGTGGACGTGGTCTCTCCCAAAGCGAGTGCAGATGTCGATGAGATCGCGTTGCCAGGGAGTACATCCGCTTTCAATGACACCCCCATCTACGCGCGGACGAGCGGCTACGTTAAACATTGGTACGTGGACATCGGCGCGCGCGTAAAAAAAGGCCAACTTCTCGCGACGATTGAAACCCCAGAACTTGACCAACAACTACAGCAGGCACGGGCCGATCTGGAGAATGCCGAGGCGAATCTCCAGTTGGCGACAACCACCGCTGCACGTTGGCAGCATCTGCTTGAGAGCGATTCTGTTTCGCACCAGGAAACGGACCAGGCCGTCAGCGATCTCCACTCGAAACAGGCTCTGGTGAATTCAGGCAAAGCCAACGTCGAACGCTTAGAGCAACTCCAAGCCTTCGAGCGCGTTACCGCTCCCTTTGATGGTGTGGTAACAGCCCGCAACACGGACATTGGGCGTTAGTACAGGCCGGCGACAATTCAGGACCGAAAGAGCTTTTTCACATGGCAGCTATTCAGACGCTGCGTGTGTACGTTGCTGTGCCCGAGATCTACGCAGCACTTGTGAAGAACGGAGAGCAGGCAAAGCTCACGCTGGATGCGCTCCCGGGCGAAACATTGAGGGGGACTGTGGTGCGCAACGCCGATGCAATTGATGCGACCTCACGCACACTAAATGTTGAGGTCGACGTTGACAATCCAACCGGGCGGCTGCTCCCCGGCGCATATGCGTTTGTGCATCTCCGCGTTCCTCCCCATCCCGGCTCGGTCACCATCCCGTCAAACGCCTTGCTCTTCCGTGGCGAGGGATTGCGGGCAGGAGTTGTTCGCAATGGTCATGTCGAACTCACTCCTATTGCAATCGGGCAGGACTATGGCAGCACGGTCGAGGTGATCTCCGGACTATCGGCACGCGATACGGTGATTGTGAACCCCTCCGACTCGCTTGCAAATGGAGCCGCCGTACAGCTGGTCGCTAAGAACGCTAATGGAGCAAGACAATGAGACGCTTTGGCGTTGTTCTCGTGAGTGCCGTTGGATTTCTCATGTCAGGCTGCATGGTTGGTCCAGGTACGTCAAGCCTACGGTTCCGGTGACGCCGAACTTTGCAGAGGCGCAAGCATGGAAAGAGGAAGACGGATGGGAGGTCGCACAACCCGGCGACGACCTTATTCGGGGAAAGTGGTGGGAGCTCTATGGTGATGCAACGTTGAACGAGATCGAAGACCAGGTGGACTCATCCAACCAAGACCTGAAGATCGCCGAGGCGAATCTACGTCAAGCCCGCGCAGCGATTCGCTTCAATCGCGCCGCGCAAGCGCCGACCATTGGAAGTTCTCCCAGCATTTCCGATATTCGAGCTTCCGCTAACAAACCGTATTTTCCGTCCAGCTCAGTCAACAATGGCAGCGGAGATTTCATTCTTCCTCTAGATCTGTCGTATGAGGTCGACCTGTGGGGGCGTGTTCGTCGCAGCGTCGCGGCTGCCAGGCAGCAGGCCCAGGCAAGGCGCAGCTGACCTGCAAACGGCTCGTTTGAGCCTCCATGCCGAAGTTTGCGATCGACTACTTCGAAGTTCGGAGCGCCCAGGGAAGACTTCTGAACGATACCGTGAAGGCCTATAGCGAAGCGTTGCGATAGAGTGGTGGAGGCGGCGGGAGTCGGACTAATCACTATGTTGACAGCACGTAAGTTGTTGATTCCAGGAAGTGCCACAAGGGGGAAAACGGCCCCATTGGCCGATCCATTGTACGTTTATTGTACGAAAATCTTTTCGCATTTCGACTCGTGAAAAGCCTGCCACAAGAGAGTATCCCATAGGTTTCGCTTCTTGAGAAGATAGCCACCAACGCTCCTCGAGGCCGCCGGGCGTTTTTAGCACTTGGTCACTTCGATTCCGTAATGATCGCGTTCGCCGCGTTGCCGGCCACGACCCAGCTCGCCGATCCGGCCACAACGGCTTCATCCTCAAACCACAGGAACCCGAAGTCGTCGATGCACTCCGGAAAATCCGGCTTGATGATGATATATCCCGGAATCACGGCACCCGGGATGTAAGCATTGTCGGCGCGATTGTTGCTGTACGTCTTCGTCTTCGAGACTGTGCCGACTCCAGCTACATACGAAGTGGTAGATACCGGGTGCGTACCGAGAATGTAGTTGACCGCGCGAAGTGTGTATTCCGGGCCCACGAGATCCGGAAACGTCTGGTGGAGGAAATACATTCGGACCGCCATGTCCACCACGGCGCCCGAGCCGCCCCAGGTGCCGAGGCTCGGGGGCACGCCAAACGGAGTCTCGTCCAGCCGCTTGTCCAAACCAGCCATGTATGTTTTTACCGCTTCGCGCATTTGATCTCTCGCGCCGGCATCCAGATAAGACAACGCCCGGACTGCTTTCCAACCGTTGAAGTCCATCTGTTCCGGAGTGATCATCTGAGGAAACAATTCCTTGAGCCGGGACTTGTATGGCTCGGCACCATTGGTGGCGATGGTCAATTCCAGAGCCGCGGCCCAGTCCATGCCGACAAAAGACCGGCCGCGGCCGAAGCCGGTCGGTGGACCTGCCGGTGCTGCAGAGTTTGTCGCAGCACCCGAGATGCTCTTTGGTTTACGAGCGGCCTGTTCGCCAGAGACAACACCCTGAGAGGCCGCCAGCACACGGTTTGCGGGAGTTTCTCGGTCTGGCCCGCTGGATGTCGGATACAGTGTTGGATTCGCCGACGTGTCCTTCCATGCTTTGATCGCGGTCTCAAGGCAGTCTTTCGCCAATGCGTCGTCCCAACCTTTCAGCGTATCCGCTGCTGCAGCCAGCGCCGCAATGGCATTCCACTGGAAATACGGGTTGTTCGTAGTGAAGATCCAGCGGTCGTCCGGCTTGCCCGAGTAATCGCCCTTCGTCTCGTTCGGGCCGAGCCTCGGGTCGTAAATGCGGCCGTCAGTTTTCGACGCTCCGTCGCCCACCTGTGTGTACTGGCGTAGATCCGGCTCGTGAGTTCCGCGGATGGCGTGGCCGATGTTGTGGAACTGCGCCAGGATGAGCAGTGCGCCGTGCTTGACTTGCTGCACTGTATCGGGCACGCCATCAGGGCGGTGCATCTCAACCTCACGGGTCGCTTCATCCACCGTAAGCTCGTCGTACCTGAGATTGAATTCGCGATACGCCAGAGCGAGGCTCTGAATCACGCTCAGTTGCGCAGGCTCCTCGAGGTCGAAGTCACCGGCATCGTACCAACCGCCCACGTTCATCCCAGGGATGTGATCGCCGCCTTTATATTTCCCGTCCGTTGCTGTCGCTTGGTTCCAGCCGTCGAATTGCTCACCAACGACGGGCGCCATACGGCCATCGTCCAGGTGCGAGGCGCCGTGCCACATGCGGTAGCCTTCGCGAACGGAAACGTGATCCATCTGCCCGGCAAGGTGATGGTCCAGGCTGTCCTGCCATATGTTCGCGTAAGCGTCCTTAGAGATGGGGAAGGGTGCCGTACGCTGGTCTGCATACTCGATAACATAGAGCCCGGGGTCTTTCACGGGAGTGAAGTCGAATTTCGAGTAGACGTAGCGCAGCCACGGTGTTGAAGGCGTGATCGGGCCCTCGAACACCTGCTTGTACGACCCGTCTTCCATCAGGCGCAACACTCTGGCCATCTTCGGAGCGCTGTACTTCGGGTCGAGTTCGAGCACCGCCACCTTTGAGAAGCCCGGCGCATAGCCGACTTGGCTGTGCGCGATCATCGGCGGACGTGTCCAGTTTGGAATCACGTCCGGCCTAATGTGCCAAACGATGGCGCCAGTGGTCTTGCCTGAAGGAATCAGCGAACGCAGCACGAACCAGCCGTTCTGCGCGCGGTCGCGTCCGTCGAATAGCATGAGGTTGGCCGTATCCGACACTACGTTCACGCGGGCCAGTGCGTCGTCAACCCCGAGAGTAATGCTCTTGCCTTCGGCGAACGGCAGCGGCTGGGTATATCCCTTGGCCTTATCCCAGTCCTCGAGGTAGTACGCCTTTTTCGGTTCATCCGGCAGGGGCAAAACCTTCGTCATCGGATCGTTCGGCGTACGCGGGAAGATTCCGGCTTTAGTTCCGTCCACCAAGTACGCCTTGCCCATATAGATCGAGGGCAGGAATTCCAGGTTGACGCCTGCCCTCCCGGCCAACTTCTGCGGTAGCGGCTTGTCGAGATTGATGCTGACCTTCACGCCGCCGGGTTCCGCTGCCACTTCCAGTGTGTAACTGAAGTCGAACGTCGGGAAAGCGAGGTCGGCGGTGAGCCGGCTGGTCGCCTTGTCGGCATGGCGACCTTTGAGGGTTGCTACCAAATCCCACTGCTCCGGCGTTGGCATCAGGCGCACATCGCCGTTGGTGGCGATGCGCTGGCCGTGGAGAATCATCTCCATAGCTGTGTTCTTTTGGTCCACAAAAACGGGATGGTACGTGCTGTCGTAGAGAAAGACGCTGAAACCTTGGGTGTCGAGGTAATTCTTGTCGGTCACCTTCATGGCAAAATCGGCGGCGGGCAGGCCTCGGGCCGAGATCATGGCCAAGAGGAGACAAACTGTGATTCGCGTGAACATAGATCGGGATTATTACTGCTCCTTTGCTCCAACATGATATGACATGCACACTTCTGGTGAGTTCCCCCAGGCGCCGGCAGTTCTGAGTGGGGTAGCAAAAGGATCAGCATCTGAGCAATCGAAGCTGGTGAGAGGGGAGCTTGCGACGGTGTTGGTCCATCGTTCCCGTCGGGCGCGCGGCTCAATATCGTTACGAAAGCAAAGCGTAGCCGTTTCGAGAAACCTGTTTCCGTCACTTTTTTCCGGGAAGAATGGGGCCGCAACGTGGAAGCATTCCATACCCCTATATGCAGAAACATTGCTACAAGGAAGTTGCTTGGAAGGGGCGAGCTTCCACGACGTAATAGTCATGCACAATGCGGAATTATGTGGGCCCAACTTGCAGGACCGAGAACATGTCCCTTCGATGCGGCTCCAGACTACGAGTTCGATCCTTCCTCGATTGCATCTTCTCGGCAAGCTTCAGGACCATATCTGCTTCGGAGCGTGCGGTTGCCGCTCGGTTCACAAGGCAACCGGGCGCGAGGGCCGTCGATTGTCGAAGTATGAGGTTAGTCTTCATTGAATACATCTGCCGCCCATTTCCATGGCGGGTCGGTTCCAGAGAATCGAGTAACGCTGAAAATGACAACTGGGCGATCTCGGTCTGCGACATCTGCACTGTGGTTAGTGGTGGCGCCATGAATTGGGCCAGCCTGATGTCATCGAATCCTACGACCGACAAATCTTGCGGAATATTGAGACAGAGGTCGAATGCCGCTCGCATCACGCCGATGGCCGTCATATCGTTTGAACAGAGCACAGCGGAAGGGCGATCAGGCATGGCAGCGAGAGCAGACAATGCTTTCATGCCGGCTTCGATCGTGTGATCCCCATCGACGAACAGTTCCGGAAGAAGCTCTAAGCCAATTTCCTTCAGGCATTTTTCGACCGCGGATCTCCGTATAGTGGCTGTTTTCAAATCTCGTGGGCCGCCGATAAAAGCGATACGCTCGTGTCCCAATGCCGCCAAGTGCTGTACAGCCTGCCGGATTCCGTGCTCATAATCAATCTGGACGGTCTTTAGCAGCGGTCCAGATGAATCCGCGTCGACGACGAACACGGGCACGTTTCGTGCCGTTAGAGCATCGATGAGCGGCAGCTCGTCGCCAAAGGTCAGAATCGCGACTCCTCCAACCCTACGCTCAATCATTTGCCGGGCCGTCGTCTCCAACAATCGCGGGTCGTGGTCGATTGAACTCAACAAGATCTCGTAATCGTGCTGAACGCCGAGTTTCGCAAAGGTTTGCACGATTTCCGGGAAAAAGGGATTGGTGATCTCGGAGACGATAAGGCCAAGACTACGACGGTGTCCACGAACCAGCGCGCGAGCGTTTGTGTTCGGAAAGTAACCTTCCTTTTCAATCACTTTTCGAATACGTCTGGCCAGAACCGGATCGACGGTGGGTACGCGATTAATGGCGCGCGACACTGTGGCGGTGGACACTTTGGCCAGTCGCGCGATTTCCCGGAGGGTCACTCCCTTATTCATAGTTATCGGTACAGTTAGCGAATAATTGCCAAAGAATTGTATACCTCTTCCTATTCTCTTGCTGGGTTAATTGAAGCTAAGATCCAGGTTGATGTGATGAGGGGTCGAACATTATTCGGAGGGCGTATGCATATTTGCCCGGAGCCTGGTCCGGAAGCCGCACTCGGAGACCATCGGCCCGCTGCTCAAACTTCAGCTTCGCGTCACTGCCTACCAAAATCACGGACCGAACGTGTTCGTTGCCAATGGCCGATGCGAGCGAGTGAATCACGGCCTCGCCATTAGTCGGCCAGCCTAGCCCAATCGCGTAGAGTACATCCCCTTTGGTCGTGAAACGAAAGTCTTCGGCTGTATAGCGCGTCGTGTCGGTATCGTGAAAAGATCCGGCCGCTACCTTTGTTGGACCTTCACCATAGATCCTCCACGGTCGAGTGCCGTAGATCGACTCCCCATTCACATTCAGCCACGCACCTACGTCGAGAAGAACTTGCTGCACTTCGTCCGGGATGGTGCCGTCAGAGCGTGGACCGATGTTTAACAACAGATTGCCGTTCTTGCTCACGATATCGATCAGCTGATGAACCACGAATTCAGGCAACTTGAACGTGTCGTCCTTGATGTAGCCCCAGGATTTATTACTTACGGAGGTGTCGGTCTGCCAGTAGAGGGGACGAATGTCGCCCAGTTGTCCGCGTTCCAGATCGAGCACGGCGGAGTGCTCTTGCATGGCGTAGTCTTTGTAATCGATTACTCCTACGTGGTCGCCGTATTTCAGAGAACTGTTGTAATAAAAAGCGGCAAACTTGGTAAGATTTGGCCGGATCGAAGCCTGTCCGATCCACCAATCGAAGTAGACGAGGTCGGGATGATATTTCTCCACAAGTTCTGCACTTCGCGCGAGCCAGTCGTCGGCCCACGCTGTAGACACGTAAGTGAAATCATCGTTAAGAGGGACGCCCCACGGGGCCGACAACCAGTTATGAGCTGGTCCGTAGAATGCTGCATATTGCGGATTGTTTACATCCGAGGGAATAGTACGGCCCACGCCGAGAAAAAAATTGTGTTCCACGCGGTGAGATGACACTCCAAAGTGCAGCCCTGCAGCCCGGACAGCTTTGCCCAGTTCTCCCGTGGTGTTGCGATGCGGCCCCATTTTGGCTGCGGTCCAGTCGCTCAATTCGCTGTCATACATGGCAAAGCCATCGTGATGCTCAGCCACAGGTACAACGTACTCTGCCCCGGATTTCTTGAATAGCTCAGCCCACGCCGCCGGATCGAAGCGCTCGGCTTTGAACATAGGGACAAAATCTTTGTAGCCGAACTTATCTTGCGGACCATACGTTGCCAAATGGTGCTTATATTCGGGCGATCCCGGCACGTACATATTCCGCGGATACCATTCGTTGCCGAACGCGGGGACGGAGTAGACACCCCAATGAATGAAAATGCCGAACTTCGCATCTTTGTACCATTCGGGCACCTCGTACTTCTGAAGCGATTCCCAGTCAGCCCGGAACGGGCCCTGGTGGTCCGCGTTCTCGACTTGTTTCAGCAATGCGGCGCGCTCTGAATCGTATTTACCGCTCGCTTTCTGCCAGATTTGATCGCTGCTAGCCGGCTCCTGAGTAGCGGTTGGAGCCGTGGCACTCTGCGCGTGCGCCATAGAAACCGCAGACGACAGTAACAAGATTGTGGCAACTTTAAGAATTAAGAATAGACGAGGTGAAAGCATTATTGCCCTTTCGTCAGACACGTCGTTCGATTTCTGCCGGGTCGATTCAGCAGCAATTTCCTGGTGGAGCAGCAGCGCGGCTCTACAAAAAGAACATCAATCCATGCTCACCATAATCTTTCTGAAACGTGACGGATGATCGCTCCAAGAACGCAGCGCATCCGCTGCTTGCTCAAGGGGCACAACCAGACTCACAGCTTGATCAACGGGGAACGTCTGCGCTTCTAGAAGTTTGATCACGGCCTCGAAATCCGCCGGTAGAGCATTTCTGGAGCCGACAATGTCCAATTCTTTTTGAACGAACAGCCTGGTTTCGTAACTGACCGGTTCCTTCGCATACCCGATGTACACTACGCGCCCGGTGAATGCGACCTCTTCGACCGCGGCTCGGAACGTAGCCGCGGTGCCAATCGCTTCGATGGCAACATCCGGTCCCCGGCCGTCGGTCATTTCCAGCAATCGGCCGTGTAGCGGCTCTCGCGTGCTATTTATGGTGAGTTGCGCGCCGGCCATGCGCGCCAGATCGAGTTTTTCGTCATCCACATCAATGCCGATCGTGCGCGCACGCCGGGAACCTGCGGCTGCAAGGACACCAAGGCCCACTCCGCCACAACCCCAAATCGCAACCGTATCTTCTGCAGTAACACGTCCACGTGCGACGGCATGAAACCCGACGGTAAGCGGTTCCACTAGGCACAACTCTTTAAGCGTCAACTTAGCGGGATACAGTTTTTCTCGCGGCATCACAATGAATTCGGTGAGTGCGCCATCCCTTTGCACACCGAGAGTCTGGTTGAACTGGCAAGCGTTCCGACGGCCACGCCGGCAAGAAGAGCACTCGCCGCAACTGGTATATGGGGAGACCGCTACGTTCGTGCCAGGAGGCAATACGGCCTCGGATCCGAGGTCCTCAACGACGGTCGCCGATACTTCATGTCCTAGAATGCGCGGATATGTAATTAGTGGATTGAGTCCACGGAACGAATTCAGATCGCTGCCACAGAATCCCACCCTGCGGACCTTAAGCAGCGCGTTCGTGTCGGTGAGCACCGGATCGGTGATGGTCTCCAGATCGGCCTGGCCCGGTTTGCGAAGCACAAGCGCTCTCATCTCTGTACTCCGTGGAAAATAGTCGGTAAAGTTATCGCTGTCAACCATGGAAGCTCGGGACACAGAAACTGGCTTCCGTGGCAAGGGTCTATTAGGTTCGATGGTTTGCTGCACAAGAGGGCGATCTGAGCTTCTAAACTGACGAGTTGCCTATGAACATACGAATGAAGGACATCGCCAAAGACCTTGGAGTATCCCTGATCACCATTTCCAAGGTCCTGAGAAATCATCCTGACATCGGAGATGAGACCCGTGAGCGGGTCCTCGCGCGCGTGAAAGAGCTGGACTATCGTCCCAACTTTGCTGCCCGTAGCCTGGTGACCGGGCGCTCGTATCTTGTGGGCCTGGTTGTTCCCGATCTGCTGCACCCCTTCTTTGCGGAGGTTGCCAAGTCTCTCTCGGAAGTCTTGCGACAAAGCGGCTACTATCTGATCGTATCCTCGTCTGATGAAGATCCGGATCTGGAGGATGTCGAGATCAATCACTTGCTGGCACGCCGGCTTGACGCCTTAATCATTGCATCGTGCCGCACGACCGTAGACGTTTTCTTTCATATCGAAAAACAGAACACACCCTATGTATTGATTGATCGATGCTTACCTGGTCTTTCCGCGAACTTCGTCGGTGTAGATGATGAATCGGTGGGGATGCTCGCCGCCAAGCACTTGATCGACATTGGCTGCAAGAGAATTGCTCACATTTGTGGACCGGAGATCAGTCCTGGAATTCGCCGGATGGAAGGATATAAACGGGCCCTCGCGCAAGCTGGGATGAAAGTAATCGACGATTACATCATCACGCAGCGCAAAGGAGATATCGGAACCAAACAGGGCGGCGCAGAGGCCATGCGCCAACTCCTCAGTCTCGAGCCCAGACCTGACGGGTTATTCTGTTTCAATGATCCTTTGGCAATGGGCGCTATGAATTTTGCTCTGGATCACGGAGTTCGAATCCCGGAGGATTTGGCGGTCGTGGGATGCGGAAATCTCCACTACGACGACTCGCTTCGTGTCCCACTCTCCAGCATCGACCAGCACAGCCGGAAAATCGGAGAAGAAGCTGCCCGAATTGCGCTGCGCATTCTGAACTCAAAAGCACTCCCAAAGCCGGAAACTGTGGTGATGCAGCCCGAGTTGATTGTGCGCGAATCGACACACCGACGCACGGGCAAGGACATTTCAAAAAAGGTGCACGCCAGCGTCAAGCGAAGCCAAAGGCCTTAAAAAGCCCCTCGCGTGCACGGCTCTATCATTGCCTGGCATTTCCATTTCGAGTTCGTTACAGTTAGCGCTGCCGCTGTACGTACTTTTGACCGAATGAGATTAAACTTGCTTCCATCCAGGAGCTTCTGGACTTCTCTTTTTCTCGGCCTGTGCGGGCTCACCGGGACCGCGACACAGGCAACCGCCCAGCTGTGGGATGTGCCCCCACTACCCCCAGTCAAGTACGCGCAAGCTCGGGACGGTATGACGGCCACAATCGGAAACGAGAGCGTGCACATTTCCATTTGCCGCTCCTTCGTCATTCATTTCGTCGCTGCGCCCGAGCCGCCCGATACGATTCGCCAAAGCCAGCCATGGATGCTCGATTCAAAGCAGTCGTGTCCAGGTGCGAACTTCCAGATTTCACAAACATCCGATGCGGCGATCCTCACTACCGATGCATTGAAGATCGAACTCTCGCTCAAATGGGGCAACGTCCAATTCAGCACGGCTACAGGCGAGGGTCTCTTACGCGAACGCAACTCGATTCCCCGGACCTACGAACCGGCTGAACTGAATGGAGAGAAGACATTTCACGTCGAAGACAGATTTGCTCCGGATTTCTCCGAAGACTTTTACGGTTTGGGGCAACACCAGAACGGAATGTTCAACTACCGGGGCGCCACTGTCGAACTTGGTTGGGTATCAACGATTTCGTCCAGAGCTTCTACTCGGGACGCTCCAGCGCGGTTCCTTTCTCTCACCCGAATGCCTATGCCCTTATCGCTCAACCACTCTGGCGCGGGGCCGGGCACGCGAATAACACCCGCTATATCGCTATTGCAAAGACCAACAAAAAAATCTCTGCTGCGGTGCTGGAGCAGCAGATCATCACCATGATCGCTGGGGTAAGCAACCTGTATATCGACCTGGTTAGCTTGCAGGATTCGGTCAAAGTGCAGGAGCAGGCGCTCAAGGCGGCCGAGTTGCTATTGCATAACGACCAGGAACAGTTGAACGTGGGACGCCTTCCACCCATCGAGGTAGCGCGGGCGCAATCACTCGTGACGAGCACTCAGCTGGTGCTCAGCCAGGCGATCGCTTTACGAGATCAGCAGCAGGTGATTCTGCGAACGTTGCTTGATCCGCAGTCGCTCACCGGGACACCAGGCAGCACGCCTGAAATCGTGGCGACGGACCTGCTCTTGCCGCCGCAAGCCGAGGCCCAAGCGCCGCTTCCCGATCTGGTCAAGGATGCGTGGGAGAAGCGCCCTGACGTGCAAGCGGCACGCTTGCAAGTCACCAACGGCGAGCGGCAGGTCGCGAGTGCCGCCAATGCCGCGAAGCCCGAGATCGATCTCTATGCAAGCTATCAGAGCCGTGGGGTCGTGATTCCGGGACTGACTGCGATCGGTGGAAACACTTTGATGGGAAACGCGCCCACCGACCCAATTCCAACTGGAGGCAGCCGTTCCTCGACCCTGTATGAGGCTGGGATCCAGTTCTCCCTGCCCGTGCAAAACCGGGTGGCGAAGGCGAATCTAGGAGCTGACAAGGCGCTCTTGAGGCAGCAGCAGCTTCGAGTAACGCAACTGGAATCGCAGGTGGCTGCTGAGGTGCAGAACGCGATCACAGCGCTCCACGCCGCCAAAAGTGCGGCGGACGCCGCCACAAAGGCGCGAGAGCTCCAAGCACAACTGCTTGGTGCCTCTCAGGAAAGCTTCAGCGCCGGCTACTCCAACAACCTCTCGGTCATCGAGCAGCAGACCTATCTGACGCAGGCGCAAACCACTGAGGTGTTGGCCAAGGCCGCGTGGGCAAAAGCGGCCGCTCAGTTAGAAAGGGTGCTAGGGCAGACGCTTGAAAAGAGTGGAATTTCGCTCAAGGGCGATCAGGTGCAGGATGGGTCGCGGCAGCACTGATCCTGGAATGCTTCCCGTCCAGAATGACCGGCTTCGTTCTGCTTTGATCTAAGTAAAACCGATCTAGCAAAAGCCTTGGAGTTTTCCCCTAACGGTTAAGAAGCAATCCTCTGAAGTTCTTGACGCTCGAGCCCGCGGCATCGTGCAGTGTGGGGCAGAGGGTGGCCTTCGATTTACCGGTCGCTCCGCAAGTTGTCTATGCGTTACAGCGCCAGGAGCCATCAGGTGATGGAGTCATGATCCGCTGGTTTTGCCGGAAAAGTCGGAGAATTGCAGAACCGCTCAGCGTTCGCAGAGATACCACCCAGACATAGCCGGCGTCAACAGGCGCTGACAAACCCAGCGAATGGATCTCCCTGGTCCCTCGTCGGAGGCGTGTCGGACTAGGGATTCTCGGCCAGAAGTGTCTTGCTCTCCTGTTCAGGGGTATTCGACGAATGGTCGCCTTCTGCCTGATGCGTACCTTCCCGCGTGTGTGCTCGGGCCCTTAACCCTCCGAATGCAGCCGCAGCCAAAGCAGCGGAGCCCATTCGCAAGACACTCCTTCTGGACACCCCGTCCTGCAACACCTTGTCCTTTTCTTCTTCACCCATCGCCTTTTTCCTAGTCCGTGGTGAATTCGACCATATTCGTGCTCTGTACCCAAGAGCAAGTAAGAGCAAATACTGAGTGCTGTACCGTTTGGTGTTGCTAGGCTGATTTGCTGGTCTGCGAGGGAAACTCGATAACTTTTCAGAATTGCACCTGACAAGCTCCCTTCAACGGTCTCCGCAAGCGCGTCGGTATGTGAAACTCAATCACCTTTGCCATGACAGTCTCCTTGATCTCATTCGTTCTGTGGGCCTCCAAACAAATGCGCGCTGTTGCTTCTACCGATGACCACCTTCAGCGTGACCGCGTCCGTCACGCATTTCATTTCCGTGGAAATGATTAAAGGGCTTCTCGCCACGTTCCGGATGTGGACCAGCGTAGCCATGCTGCGGATCGAAGCGGTTGTCTACGTGACCGTGGAAGTCGTGGGGACCGTGGAACCAAGGGCCGGCTCCGATGAATACGCCACCGCTGAACCACTCGGGCCCGTAGTACCCGTACGGAGCGCAGTTGTATGGCGCGTAGTCGTAGTAGCCATAAGGGCACGCCGGTTCGGGGCCGATGTTGATCGAGACTTGCGCGGGTGCAGAGCTCGGAATGCTGGTCAAAGCGGCGAGCAGGATAGCGAAGGCAAGAACTCTTGAATAACGCATGTGTTTCTCCTCATTCCGAGAAAAGCAAACCAGCTGCCAAAGTTGTAAATAGATGGGAAAGACTTCCATCCAACGCAAGGGAAAGGGCGACCGCTGAAAAACACCTAGCGTGGACCTTGTCTTGGCGTGACCGCTGGCGGACCTGGTGTCGGACGGGGGACGCAGAATTCAGAAGGAGTGTAAGCTTCTCGCAACCTAATGGCGGTTGCAGCCTTCCTGTCTTTTCCTACATTCAATCACTTGCCACGTTCTTTTCTTCCGTTCAAGTTTGGCATTCCTAATGCACATGCCTGGTTGTCGGGGCGGCATTCGTGTCGGAATGGCAAGCCCAGACACACACAATAACTTTAGGAGAAAACAAAATGAACACTTTAAGAAAATTGATTGTGGGCATGGGCCTGATGTCGGTCCTGTGCGCTATCCCTGCCATGGCGCAGATCGCCAATAGTGTGACGTTTGACGCCCCCTCCGCGTTTTACGCAGGGAACGCGAAGATGCCTGCAGGGAGTTATCGACTGACTCAACCGGACGCGGACAATAACCTTTTGTTACTGGAAAGTGCCAGCGGTTCGCATTCCGTCTTCGTGGAGTATGAAGTCGTATCCTCCGAAACTCGTCATGCCCAGAGCGATGTCACCTTCAACAAGTACGGCAACGTCGAGTTTCTGAGCGCGATCTGGGTCGACGGGCGGAAGTCCGAAATGCAGATCCTGCCGTCGAAATTCGAACAAAATACGGCCAAAGCTGCGAACGCTGAAAAGCATTCGCTGTCAGCCAAAAGTGCTGGCCAGCCGTAATAAATGACTGTCCCATGGGGACATTTCAAAAAACTAAAGGAGAACCATGAAGCTACAGAACAAAATGCTTGTTTCGATCGCAACGTTCTTTGTATTCATAGTTGCGTCATTCGCCCAGCAGGTGAAGACCGACTACGATCACAACGCAAATTTTGCACAATACAAGACCTACTCTTGGGAGAAGGTCCAAAGCAAAGATCCCCTGATGGTCGACCGCATTAAGGAAGCGGTGAATAGGGCTCTAGCAGCCAAAGGCTGGACGCAGGTCGACTCGGGTGGTGATGTCTGTCTCATGGCGATCGAGATCACGCAGAATCAACAGACTCTCAACACCTTTTACGACGGCTTTGGCGGGGGTCGGCGTTGGGGAGGATTTGGAGGATTCGGAGACGCAACAACAACAACTCAAACCTACCAAGTCGGTTCTCTCGTCGTCGATCTGTTCGATGCCAAGAGCAAGAATTTACTCTGGCGAGGCTCGTCGAGCGACACACTTTCCAACAATGCAGATAAGAACACGAAGAATCTCGACAAAGGAGTACAGAAGATGTTCGCACATTTTCCTCCGGAGGCGAAAAAGTAACGCCGAGCGGAGTTCTTACGATGATCGATACAAAATAACACCGCCGGTAGGGCCTCTCCAGTTAAGGGACGCTGTTCGTCCAGGCCGGCGGTTCAGTTTCGAGGAATGCGACATGAGTCGCTTGAAAATCGCTCACAAGGAGAAACGATATGAAGAAACTAACGACGTATCTGATGAGCATTTTATTCGTGGCTCTGCCAGTTCTTTCCTCGCCCGCTTTGGCAGCTGATCACGAAAAGGATGAGGATCGGCTGAAGAACAGCGGCATTGTGTTGAAGGAGATTCTCGATGTTCCCGACGACATCCCTCAGGACTTGCTTGACAAGGCCGATTGTGTCGTTGTCTTCCCGTCCGTCTTGAAAGCGGCATTCATTGTTGGCGGAAGTTATGGGCGGGGAGCGATGTCCTGTCGCCAAGGCCCAGATTTCAAGGGGCGCTGGGGTGCACCCACCATGATGGCTCTAGAGGGCGGCAGCTTTGGTTTCCAAATCGGGGGTGAGGCAACGGATTTTGTTCTCCTGATCATGAATGAGCGCGGCGCGAGCGGAATTCTCAGCAGCAAAGTGAAGCTTGGTGCGGACGCTTCGGTTGCCGCTGGCCCGGTCGGCCGCGACCTTTCTGCAGAAACCGACGCCACCCTGCGCGCGGACATCTTGAGTTACTCCCGTGCCCGAGGTGCATTTGCAGGTATCGCACTCGAGGGATCAACCATTCGCCCTGATGGTGGCGCCAACGAGCAGATTTATGGGCAGAAGATTCCTGCGAAACAGATCGTGCGGTCTGGGAAGGTCGCCATCCCGGCGGCTGCCCAAAAACTGGTTTCGACGCTGGACGCCAGGACCCCAAAGCATAAGCCATAACGCAGGCGAAACTTGACCACGAGAAACAAGACTTGCATCACGAACGGATGCGTATTACGGATTCGTATGGTGTGATTTACTGAGCCGAGACTCTAAAGGACCCACAAATGTTCTTGTGCGAGAAACTCTGTGTGAATCTCGACCGGGCAGTGAGATAACGCGAAGGCTCGCAAGGCGGCCGCCGAAGATCCGATTTCCATGCCAGTGACAAAGGCTGCTTTTCGCGTGAACTCTGAAGGATTGCGGGCAGTCAGGAGGTGGACTTCCTCGCTGTGTTGCGGCCGATGGAAGAAGCTGCACGCATAACTGGTGGGTCGCCCGGCGCTGATTGCACGCTATGCAGGTCTGTGGTTACTGGACCCGCACTTGATACGAAATATGCGGGCCAGCGTGTGTGTGGGTAGCATCGAATGGGCAGTGTTATCAGCGATTCCTGGCACGGCTTGAAAGAAGGTGGAGAGGTCAGATGGACCGTCGCGCGATCAAATTACGGACCTGCGGTGGGTACGCACTCCTCTTTGTCCTATTGGGTTCGCACGTATTGTCGGCCGATAGTCCGCCGCTGGGGTCGTATAACCTACCTTCGAAGAAACAGACACTCACATTCCTGACAGAAACCATCGAGTGGTATCGTTATTTTTCGGCGGAACGGCAGGTCGGGACCGAGCCCTTCGACCTTCTGTTTTTCGATAACAATCGACCGATCGGTGCGCAGATCGTTCAGCTTTCGTTTGACTTTGCCAGAACCGATGCTTCGCTCGCAACGACGGCCCAGGGTCCACCGCCTACTCAGAGCGGCGGAATTACTAACGCTTTCTCGTCAGACTCGCTGCACCTTGTTCAGATGGAAGTGAAGTCAGAGGCTGAAAGCAAAAGGGCAGAAGAGGATCTGAAGTCGATCAAGACGAAACTGGCCACAGCTCGTAGAGCAGATCAAAAGAAGTTGGAGGCGGAATCGACTGACGCACAAGCGCGCCTCACACTCCTTCAGGCGCGATCCAAGAGTCTTCTTAACCTGGTTGATCTCATCCAGGCCAATGATGTGAATCAGCCTCAACCAACAGACTTCAGGTCGCTTGTTGAAAGTCTCGCACGCACCATTCCTGAGGCGACGAATCCTGGTCCTCCAGTACAGCCGGCCCAGCCATCAAGTATTAGGTCAGACCCTAGACCCCCGAACTCCGGCATTCTCGCGCTCGCCTCAGAGGTGTCTATGCTTGAGCGAAAGCTCCGTACTGTTGACGAAGGGGTACAACTAACCGACAAGTTGGCCCAGGTCTCGGACAATCTCAGGGCGCCGCTTACAGGGTTCGTCAATCAAGCCGTGCAGAGCGGCGATCTCGCGGCCGACAACTTGCAGTCCAGGGACTCAGGGCGATTGCGGCAACAGACGGCGAGCCTCGACCAGCTCACAGATCAGATCACGAGACTGGCTCCGGCCATGGCCGCACTTGACAAGCAGAGGGTGTTACTCACGGTTTACAAATCGCGCCTGACCCAATGGCGCAACACCGTCGTCAGCGAGTACACCGGCGCGTGGAAGAATTTGATTTTGCACCTGGTCGTTCTTGCTTTGGTGATAGCCTTCCTGACAGGTGTTGCTGTGGCTCTACACAGAATCACGATGAACTATGCGCATGACGCAAATCGTCGTCGCATGTTTCTGGTCGTCCAGCGGATTCTGATCTGGCTGGCGATTGTACTGGTAATTGCATTCGCTTTTGCTCCGGAGCTGAGTTCTCTGGCGACATTTCTAGGACTTCTCACGGCGGGGGTTGCGGTTGCGCTTCAAAACGTGATTCTTGCGGTTGTCGGCTACTTCTTGCTGGTTGGAAAGCTGGGGATCAGAGTTGGAGATCGCGTGCGAATTTCTGGTGTGACCGGGGACGTAATTGACGTCGGCCTATTGCAGTTCCAACTGAGAGAAGTTGATCAGGACAATGAGCAGCTAACAGGCAACGTCGCAACGTTTTCAAATTCTTTTGTTTTCGTGTCGCCAGCCACGGGTCTCTTCAAGTTTAGTTCCGCCTATGGAAACGCCAATCAGCGGGAAGCGGTCAAGCGAATGTCGAGGGTCTAGCGGACGCTGCTCTGAGCATTCGGTGCTCTCTTTTCGCCAGTGCCTCCAGTTTGCGATTCAGTCTATAAGCGCTGGAGTGTGCTTAGGTCGCAGCACTCACCAGCGCGTGAGCACGGATGGCTGACGGTCGATTTGTTTGCTGTTATTCGGAGGTGCGTATGCAGTTCATCAGGTGCAGCCTGGGATCGAGGAGCTCCGGGGTTAGATTCGGGGACTGCAATAGATCGCAGATGATTTTGATAGCGGCGTCCAAAAGCGAACGGCTAACGATATGGTCGTCAACATTTGCCAGTTTTCCCACTGGCAGACGCGGCCGCCCAGAAAGGAGGATGATCCGAACCGACGGTTCGACGCCTCTGATCTCCTCGGCGAGTTGCGAACCCGTCATATCCGGCAGCTTGTAATAAATGATTACAACATCGAAACCTTCCGTTGAAACAAGCTCCAGGGCATTGAGAGCAGATTTCGCAGTCCTGCACGGAGAGTCCTCGAGCTTCAAGGATCGCGGCTACGAGGATTCGCTGATCAATGTCATGGTCGACGTATAGACCATTTGGCGTATGATTAGTCATCCCATCCTCCCTGTGTCCAAAATAAAATCACGCTTTGCCCACGGTGGCCGTGACCACGACTAGGTGGACTACAGGTTTATGACGACGGTGGAGAGTCTCAGTCCGGGTAAAACTGCTGATCGGGGAAGTCGGTTCCAAGCATCAAGAGTGTGTCGCAATTCATCATCGCGTGATAGCCGGAGGAAAAACCAAGAACTCCGGTCATGCCGACATCAAAAGGATTGTCGTACTCAACAAACTCCTTGCCGCGTAAGGCGTGTACAACCCAAAGCCGGCTCCTCCGAATAAGCGCTGCAGCCTCGCCCGCCGTGCCGAGTTGAGTACCGGGCGTTGATGCATGCGGCAATCCAACGCATTCCGAACGACTGGTATGAGTGCTCGCATACCAACGTATGATTGTGCACTTCAGACGACGCTGCTAGCTTTTTGATTATGGCCATCCATCCAAAGCAAGACGAAGGCGAAGACGAAGATGAACTTAGTGGCGATTGTCGATGACGATGAGTTAATGCGCGGCGCATTGCAGGGCATGTTGAAGTCGGTGGGATTGCCATCGCAAGCTTTTGCGTCCGCGGAAGAATTCCTGACGTCCGGTCAGCAGCACCAGACCTCATGTCTGGTTACCGATATCCGCATGCCCGGAATGTCCGGGCTTGAATTGCAAGCCAAGCTGAGCGCTGAGCATTGCCGGATTCCGACCATCTTCATCACGGCCCACGGTGACGAAAAAATGCGGATGCAGGCGTTAAGAGGGGGAGCGGTGGAGTTCCTGGCAAAACCGTTCGACGACGAAGCCTTGCTTGAGAGTGTTCGGGCGGCGCTAGAAAGCTTAGCGCTATAGGCAGCGTGTAAGCAACGCAAGGAGGTCTCTGTGGCAGGTATTCAGATATCACGGACCGTTGATCCACCTTCTTATGAGCGCAGATTCGAGCAGGTTATAGGGAACAGTCCTGTTCTGGAAGCGGTCCTCGAACAGGTGGAACGGGTCGCGACAACAGATTCCACGGTTTTGATCCAGGGAGAGACCGGCACCGGCAAGGAGCTGATCGCACATGCGATTCACAATATCAGCTCGCGTTGTGGACGCCCATTCGTGCGATTGAATTGTGCTGCCATTCCGCTGGATCTCCTCGAAAGTGAGCTTTTTGGCCACGAGAAAGGAGCATTCACTGGGGCCATCGCGCAGAAGGTTGGACGTTTTGAGTTGGCTGACAAAGGCACGCTTTTTTTGGATGAGGTGGGCGATATTCCGCCGGCTCTGCAGCCTAAACTGCTGCGCGTACTGCAGGAACAGGAATTCGAGCGCCTGGGTAGCACCCGGACTCACCAAGTGGATGTTCGGCTCGTGGCTGCCACGAATCGCGATCTCGCGGAGATGGTGAATCGAGGCCAATTTCGCAGCGACCTGTACTATCGACTGAATGTTTTTCCCGTGCTGTTGCCGCCATTACGGGCGCGCCCCGAAGATATTCCGACCTTGGTGACGCATTTTGTCAAGATTTTTGGTCGGCGGATGGGTCGCAAAATCGAGCACATTCCTGCGGAAACGATGTCTGCGCTCAATTCCTACCCATGGCCGGGGAACATCCGCGAACTGCAGAACCTCGTTGAGCGCGCTGTAATCCTTTCCAAAGATGGTGTGTTCCCCAATCCTTTGCCAACGACAGCCGCCCAGCCTGTTATCGTCTCGATGGCTGTAACGACCCTGAAGGACTCGGAGCGCTCTTTGATTCTGCAGACGCTAGAGCAAGTCCGTTGGGTAATCGGCGGACCGAAGGGCGCAGCCACCAAACTTGGCCTGAAGCGCACTACCCTGATCCACAAGATGCAGAAGCTGGGGATTTCTAGGCGTTCTCTTCAAGTCGAGGATGGGATATCCCAGGCACGGCAGGATCCCTACTTGGGAAGACAATTGGAATAACACCGATGGCGGATTCTTGGCTGTAGCAGTATTTGGGAACTCTTGATCATCACTGGACTATCGGGTGAGGATTCGATAGGAAACATGGCCACAGGCGAGAAACCAAAGTTGGTTGCAATTGTTGATGAGTTGATCCGAGACGCACTGGGTGGCTTGATGAAAGCGGCTGGTCTTTCCGCTCTGGCTTTCGCGTCAGCGGAAGAATTTCTGAACTCCGGCGAACAGCAGCATACCGCGTGTCTGATTGCCGACATCCGTATGCCGGGGATGTCCGGGTTGGACTCCAATCAAGACTAAACAAAGGACACCACAGAATTCCAATCATCTTCATTACAGGACAAGGTGACGAGAAAATGCGGATGCAAGCTTTGAGGGACGGAGCTGTGGAGTTCTTGACCAAACTTTTTGACGACGAAGTCTTACTCGAAAGTGTTCGAGCGGCGTTGGACAGCTAACCGTCGGTTGTTGTAACCCGACTCGCTGTGAGCTTTCGCGCAGAGAACGGACGCCTTGAAAATGGCCCGTACTTGGCATGATGCGAGGAAGAGTTAACAGTCCCGCCGCCATTCCGATTCGCGAGGACAGAGCGTATCGGTTTACGCCCGGCCGAACTTCTCCCAAGGTTCGGAGGCACGAATGGCTCCGAAACTGAGATCCTTGCAGTTCCTAACGTTCGTCATTCATTATCACTTTTCATAACGCGAACCTAATGTTCGATGATTCATGCTCAGCCCGAAGTTGCAAAAGTCCTGCCCGGCGCAGCAGAACATCAAAGGGCATTTCTGATTCTCATAAGGGGAGTTCAGCGATAGAAGGATAACCATGCTGCTCTCGCCCAACTCTTCCGTCGTATTTTGTTGTTGTTTTGAACAACTCGAGGTGGCCATCACCCGAAGACGGTCTGCATCGCTCACGGAGCGCCTGCATCTCTTGTGGTGACATCGGTTTGAAGCCGCGTGCAATTCCCACGTTCTGCTGCAGCACGTCCAGCGAGTCGATACCGCAAATTGTGGTCGCGACCGGCAGACTCATCGCATAACGAAGCGCTTCTTTCGCCTTCACGACGCCATATTGGATCGGCTGGCCGTCGCCTCCGAGGCTCTTCATGCCGAGCGCTGCAATCCCCCGCCGCTGAAGTTCAGGGAGCACCTGCTGCTCGAAGCTACGATAGGTTGCATCAAAACAGTTGAGCGGCATTTGGACAGTGTCGAATGGATAATCGTGCGCCAGCATTTTGAGATGTATCGCCGGACTCTTGTGTCCGGTGAAACCAACAAAACGTACCTTGCCCTGCTTTTTCGCTTCATCCAGCGCTTCGACTACACCACCCTTTGCGAAATGCAGGTCCGGGTCGTTCTCGTAGATGACCTCGTGAATCTGCCATAAGTCCAAATGGTCGGTGCCCAACCGCTTCAGGGACTCCTCCAATTGTTGCATCGCGACCTTCTTATCTCGGCCGTGGGTGCAAACCTTGCTCAACAAGAAAACTTTATCGCGCCTTCCCTGTAAACCAAGCCCCATCCATTCTTCGCTGCGGTGGTCGTTGTACTCCCAAGCGTTGTCGAAAAAAGTGATGCCCGCATCTACCGCCTCGTGAACCAGACGTACCGCCAGATCGCTCGATTGCACCGTCCCGAGATGATATCCGCCAACGCCGATGATCGAGACTTGTTCGCCCGTTTTTCCGAGCGGCCTGCGAGGAATCTGCTCAGCGCCGCTGTTCGTCATTTGCGGCGAAGCAGCAGCCGATACGATTTGGCTGGGCAACACTGAAGTCGCAAGCACTGTTCCCGCGGAGGCCAGGCCTGCTTGGATGAAGCACCGGCGCTCGATTTCGGGAGTTACCTGGGATCGCTCATTTTGTCGACGTTGATATCCCATTCTTCATCTCCTCGACGTCTCTGGTGTCGTCTCCGGCACCAACCAGGGGCCGTCCGCCTTTTCCAACATCTCCGTGACCTCTCTTTGGGTGTGATCGAAGGGGAATCCATGAGGCATCCGGGTCATCGGGTTGTCATACCGCAGCGATACTTTGTACGGCTCGAAGCGGCCATCGGCCGCTGTCGGTGCGCAACGAGCGCGCAAGGCCTCCATTTCGCTCTGAGTCATCGGCTGAAAGCCGCGTACCACACGCAAGTTCTGGTGCAGCACGTCCAGCGAGTCCATGCCGCAAATAGTGGTCGCGACGGGGAGGCTCATCGCGTAACGCAACATTTCCTCAGCCTGAACAACGCCGGCTTTTATCCCCCACGCGGTACCGCCCATGCTCTTCATGCCCAGCGCTGCCATGCCTCGCCGATTGACCTCGGGTAAGACCTGCTTCTCAAAGCTGTGGAAGCTGGCGTCGAAGGGATTAAGCGGCATTTGCACTGAGTCGAATGGATAACCGAGTTCGAGCATCTTAAGGTGAAATGCAGGATCCTTGTGACCGGTAAAGCCGACGAATCTGACCTTCCCTTCTTTCTTGGCTCGATCAAATGCTTCCAAGACGCCGCCTTTGGCATACGCCAACTCCGGGTCGTTGTCGTAAACGATGCCGTGGATCTGCCAGAGGTCCAGATGATCGGTTTGATACCGCCGCAGCGAGTCCTCGAGCATCTGCAGGGCTAATTTGCCGCTTCGGCCATGGGTGCAGACCTTTGTCATCAGGAACACCTTTTCACGGCGCCCGTCCCGGAGCGCTCTGCCCAAGATGGTCTCAGTCTTGCCGTTGTAATACTCCCAAGCGTTGTCGAAAAAAGTAATGCCGGCGTCTACTGCCTCATGGACGAGTTGCACCGCCTCGTCGAACGTCGGCACATCGCCAAGATGATGACCACCCACCCCGATAGCGGAAATGTGCACATCCGAGCGTCCAAACCTCCGATAGATCAGGTTGCCAGTGTCCCCCGCCGGCGCTGCCGCTGATCTTCCTGATGCTATAGAGGAGAAGCCCTCGTTCGAGTTTGCCGAGACTGAGGATGTGGCGGCCACGGTACCCGCACCGACTTTAAGAAAGTCCCGTCGAGTCGTATTCATCTCTACGCCTCCTGGCGACCTGCCTGCATGAAATGTGAACTCAGTCTACAACTGAACTGGTGTGAAAATCGCCGCCTTCTCCCTCGAAAACACTTGGCTCAGGCGATGCGCGGCTGGAGAGTTACTGAGTGTCCGAGGCCCTCCAAACGCGTGACCAAGTATCGTTTCAAACCCTCCGCGTGGAGTCGGTCGAAGTAGTTGCTGCCTGATCGGTGAAGGCGCGCGGCTAAGCCGTCTGGTGTTGGACTTGATGTGTCGAAATAAGGACTTTGCTGTCGAAATATGCTCTCGGCAGAGGAACTTCGTCTCGAAGATGTGGATGGTGAGGAACTAAGGAGCAGGAGGATCTGCGCTCGCGAGTCTGGAGTAACAGCTTGAAACGCAGTGAACACCAAGGAACGTTTCCCGTCTTCAAGGGCCCGGCGCGAGCGTTCCATTAACTGTTGTTGCGTCAGCACGCCGGTCTGCAATCGGGTGATCGCTGCATCGAAGCGGGTATTCTGTTCCCGGGTGCGACGGTAGAAGAAGAATAAAGACCAGACCAGCAACGATAAGCACCGCCACAGTCGCCAGGCCGCCAACCCGAAGTGTCCGCCGTTCCGAGGGCGCTCGAATCGCAAACGGGAAGATATATACTCTGCACAGCCAATGTGGCGAGGATTGTCCGCGCGCCTCTCGTGGGATGAAAAGCTACGAAATGCTGATGAGAATTCAGAGGGTGGTCGCACAGAGAATTCGTGGTCTTTACGCCGGATGGTCGAACTCTAGCGAGATGGTACGCCCTGTTTGCATTGTTTTGCTTTTTTTGCTTTGCGAAGGTTGTGCTCGGCCACCTGCGCATGAACCGGTTACGTTAACTCTTCTTGGGGAGTGGTCGAGCAGGACGTTCACCGAGGAGCGCCAGCTGGAGTTGCAGCAATTCACCGAAGAAACAGGAATCCGCGTCAGTTTTATTCCGGGGCCAGAGTCCTCGTGGCAAAGGGTGCTTTTGTGGCGAGAGTTACTCGAGACAGGCGCCCCAGGTCCTGACGTTTACGACATGGATGTGATCTGGCCTGGAACGCTGGCTGAATATTTCCTCGATTTAAAACCATATTTCAGTAACGAAATCTCCGCGCAATTTCCGGCGACAGCGGCCGCCTACACGGTGGATCACAAGCTGGGGCCATGTCGTATCGCGCCGACATCGGGCTTCTGTACTATCGCACCGATCTTCTCCGACAGTATGGATATCGTGAGCCACCCAGGACATGGGATGATCTGGAGATTATGGCAGCTCGAATTCAAGCGGGCGAGCGAGCCAAGGGGAAGAAAGAGTTTTGGGGCTTTGTGTGGCAAGGGGCGGCTGATGAAGGGTTGACCTGCAATGCGCTCGAATGGCAGGCAGCCGAAGGCGGCGGGCGGATCATCGAGGAAGACCAGACGATCAGCGTCAATAATCCGCGGGTCATTCGGGCCTGGCAACGGGCGGCGCACTGGGTTGGTTCCATCTCACCCCCAGCCGTCGTTGGATATAGACAGTGGGATTCGCTAAATGTTTGGATCGCAGGCAACGCGGCATTCATGCGGCACTGGACGTCAGCCTACGTCGACAGCCAGGTGGCAGGCTCGCAAATCCGGAGGAAGTTTGATGTGGCACTGTTGCCGGGTGGCAAGTCAGGCAGCGTGGGTACCCTCGGTGGATGGGGCGTAGCAGTTTCGCGGTTCTCGTCTCGTCCCCGTGAAGCCTTAGAGCTGGTCCGTTATCTCAGCCGTAGAGACTTACAGGTGAAGCGGTCGAGTGTGCTTGCGGCGCCACCCACCCTACCGGAACTCTACAACCTACCCGAGGTACGTGAACCCAATCCTCGTTTTCACCTTTTGAGTCAAGCGTTTCGGACCGGCATCGTTTTGCGTCCTTCGAACGTCAGCGGCAAGAAATACCAAGATGTGAGCGAGGCTTACTTCCAGGCAGTGCACTCCGTGCTGGCCGGCGAGAAGAGTGCGTCACAAGCTGCCGCAGTCCTGGAGAATGAATTGGTTCGCACAACGGGTTTCAAGAAGGGATCGCCTCCCCCCATAGGATCCGCACGCCCTTGAACAGAAACGTTGAATGCTTTCCCAGTCGGACTATGCATCTTAAGGGATGAGAGGCGTACTTGAGTTCGCGACCAGTGACAGCTCGATAGGAACAACAACCGATGGGGCTTCACACCGCATCACGAATGGATCGTTTAGCACTAGGCGCTGAAGCAAAAGCCCTTAAGGCTGGCCAACTCAACATCGGTCCCCGTTTGATGCTTGGCCTCGCGGTTATCATCTTCTCGATGTTAGCCGCCGACGCGGTTGTGCTTTGGCAATTCCACCTAGTGCGTGCTCAGGCGGAGCGCCTGCGCAGCATCGATCAGAAGATGATCGCCGTCTTACGCCTTCATACCAGTCTCACGACGTTTCACGATCAGATGGAAGATCTAGCCGACTCCCAAGATATTGGTGGACTCGTGACAGAAGGCGAACGCCTTCGTACCGCGGTCCTGGAGGACAGCCGCCGTGCAATGAGCGCCTTTAGTCTGGCGCCTTCCGATTTTCAGCGAGATCCGACTATCCTGCCTATCCTCCACGCCGTTCAGAGCGCGCTTCCCGCGCAGCGTGAAGCGATCACCACTCTGGCCAAAGCTGGCGACTGGCACGCCGTGCGCCAGCGTCTGGCGAACCAAGTCACGGCGATGCAATCAGTGACGTTGGCACTGGTTGAAAGGGTCGACCACGAGATCGGCGAGGAGCAGGCCCAAACCGTGCGCAAAATTGAGCGCGTGGAACGTCTGGTTTTCCTAGTGGTGCCGCTGACCGCTGTCTTCACTTTGTTGATCGCCGGTACCTTTGGTCTGGCTGTTACTCGCAGCATCACGCAGCCACTGGCGCGTCTAGTCGAAGGCTCCAAAGCATTAGCACAGGGCGACTTTCAACATACAGTCCCGGTTGCCGGAAGAGACGAACTCGCTGAACTTGGGCGGGTATTCAACGACACCGCCAGACGCCTGCAAGATCTCTACGCGACCCTGCGGCGAAGCGAGGCTTATCTGGCGGAGGCGCAGAGGCTGACACACACGGGTAGTTGGGCGTGGAATCTGCGTACCGGCGGGCTGTACTGGTCGCAAGAGGTTCATCGTATTTATGGACTCGACCCGCAAATAAGGCCCAGTTGGCCGTGGTTTTTCGATCAGGTGCACCCCGAAGATCGCGCAAGGGTTGAGCAGCAAGCAAGAATGGAATCAACAGAGGAGGACTGGACCGTCTCTGAAATAGAGTTTCGAGCCCTTCTTTCGGACGGAACGGTAAAGCACGTTCACGCGATCTCGTACCGTGTAACGGATGATTCTGGTGAAACGGCTGAAGTCATAGGCACCATAGTGGATGTGACGGAGCGAAAGCGCGCCGAGGCAGAGCGCGAGAGACTTCGCCAATTGGAGGCCGGGCTCGCTCACACCAACCGTGTGAGCATGATGGGAGAATTTGCAGCCTCTCTGGCCCACGACATCAAGCAGCCCATTACTGCTGCGGTGACAGATGCACGCACCAGTTTGCGATGGATGCAGTGCGACCCACCTGAGATTGAGGAGGCGCGCCAGACGGTCTCGAGAGTGGTACATGGGGTAAATCGTGCCGCCGAGATCATCAATCATCTGCGGTCTTTGTATGAGAAGGGTGGGCCGACCGAACGCGAGTTGGTCGATGTAAACGAAGTCGCTTGTGAAATACTCGCCCTTCTGCGCAGTGAGGCCAACCGGTACTCGATTTCGATGCACACCGAGCTAGCCGCCGATCTTCCCAAAACGAAGGCCGACCGTGTGCAGCTACAGCAGGTGTTCATGAATCTGATGCTCAATGGCATTGAAGCTATGAAGGACACAGGCGGCGAACTTACCATTAAGTCAGAGGCGACCGAGAACGAGCAACTCTTGATCTCGATTAAGGACACGGGCGTGGGGCTCCCCAACCAACAACTTGACCAGATCTTCAGCGCATTCTTTACCACGAAGTCCCAAGGGACCGGCATGGGGCTCTCGATCAGCCGGACAATCATCGAGTCGCATGGTGGCCGCCTGTGGGCGAGTGCTAACGCAGGAAAAGGCGCCACGTTTCGTTTTACGCTGCGCGCGAGCTGACCGTCCTCACGTTCGGCTGGGTAAGGACGCGGACGACAAACGAGGCACCGAAGATATACTTGCCCTAGACGTACGGGAATGCGTTTATCCCATCCGCCACGTCGGAGTATCCGAGGTCGTAAAAGATACCGGCCCCGGCCCTTACGACCAGATTCGGGCGCGGGTGCCAGGTTATACCCACCTGCGCTTTCCGGGTTAGCCGAAAGGCAAGTTCAGCAGAGCGCAGACTATTGTTAACGCGAAAGGGGCCCTCCTCGGACACAGCCGAATTCTCTCAGCCTATGCTAAGGGCGAGAACAGGACATCAATTTCCTTGTCCCTGGGGAAACATGGCGGAGAGGGAGGGATTCTAATACCGCCATTTCTGCTATCTA
>Ga0210409_10001655_pt1 | contig 28212 bp, 29 predicted proteins | sample IncBWH17MmetaG_FD_161649 | JGI IMG/M metagenome (GOLD analysis project Ga0210409, IMG submission 161649) | Forest soil microbial communities from Barre Woods Harvard Forest LTER site, Petersham, Massachusetts, United States - Inc-BW-H-17-M | ecosystem: Environmental > Terrestrial > Soil >...
TTGCTTTTCGCGCGAATTTTTGGGCGCCAGAAAGAGATCGCGGTGCGTACGGCGTTGGGTGCGGGACGCTGGCGACTGGCGCGTTTGTTCGTCACGGAGACGTTGCTGCTGTCGTGCATCGCAGGAGGCGTTGCCATAGCCGCCTCTTTCTGGAGCGTCAAGATCCTGCGCACTAGCATTGCGCCGAGCTGGACGATGTGGGTACCGGGATGGGACGGAATTCAGGTGGATCGCGCGGTCCTCGTGTTCACCCTGCTGCTGGTCGCCGCGGTTGGGCTCCTATTCGGCCTGGCCAGCGTGCTGCACTCCAACCATAAGCATCCGTACACCACCCTGAAGGAAACCGGACGCAGCGGGATGCTCGGTAGCACGGGCCGGCTGCGCAGCGCGTTGGTTGTGGTGCAAGTGATGTTCGCTCTGGTGCTGTTGGTTTGCGCCGGATTGACCGCCCAAGGATTTTTGCGGCTTGTCGATGCATATGGCGGCTACCAGGCGGCCAACGTATTGCGAACAGAAATTCGCCTGCCTGAAAAATCCTATGCGGACAGTTCACAACTCACGAGCTTATACAACCGCATCCTGCGTGGAAGCGCTGCGCTGCCCGGCGCCAGCGCGGCTTCCGTAGTGACCAACAGCCCGGCGAGCAACGTCGACAATGAGACAACTTTTTTCACCATTAGAGGCCGCTCCACGGTGAAGGCCACTCAAGCGCCTTCCGCCGATTTGCAGATTTCCAGCCCCGATTATTTCTCCGTTTTGGGGATTCCCTTAGTTGCCGGCCGGGTCTATTCGTCCGCGCACAATGCCGACGCGGCGCGGGTCGCAGTTATCAGCCGCAGCATGGCCGCGCGCTACTTTCCCCAAAGCGATGAATTGGGCCAGCAGATAAGACTGGGAGCTAGCGATTCCAGCGAACCCTGGATGACGATCGTCGGGGTTGTGGAGGACGTGAGGCAGAACTGGTGGAATCCCATAAGTCGGCCCACGATTTACGAACCATTTTTCCAAGCGCCCCAGCGCTCGATGGTTTTTCTGATGCGTGTGTCGTCCAACCCCGCGAGCTACAGTTCAGCGGTTCGCGACGTGGTTCGAGGCATCGACGATCAGATCACTCTGACCGGTATCGGCACGCTGGAACGCGAGATCACCGATTCCATCGCGATCATCCGCATCATGGGTGTACTGATGGCGCTGTTTGGCTGCGTTGCTCTGGCCCTGTCTTCGGTGGGAGTTTACGGCGTACTCGCCGAGAGCGTTGCTCGGCGAATTCCGGAAATCGGAGTGCGTCTTGCCTTGGGTGCTGAGCCGCGCGATGTAATGCGATTGGTCTTCGGGCAAGCGTTGAAGCTCACCGGAATCGGCTTAGCCATCGGAGTGCCTGTTGCGTTTGCGATGAACCGTGCCATGAGCAGCCTGATCTTCGGCATCGTGAGCATCAATCTCCTTTTGCTCGCCAGCTTCACGGTGCTTTTGTTTGGCGTGGCGCTCGCGGCCGCGTACATTCCCGCTCGTCGGGCCATGCGCGTGGATCCGATGGTGGCGTTGCGTTACGAATGAAGGAGGATTGGAAGTCGATCCGCGGGACTGATACGCGACTACAAAGACTTTTGATTTGCGAAAAGGCAAGCGCCAGACCACGGACGGTCGCGGCGCGATTTCTCGGTCTCCGGCAGGAGTGCCATCAGCCGCAGGAAAACTGAAAGGCGCTTCAATTGCGCGGCATTTTTCAAAAACGATTGTACTTCCACCGGTTTCCAGCCATATGGTTCAAAAAAACGCGGACCTTCCTCCGGCGCAAATTTAAAGGGCGCCGCTTGACTAAGCTGGGAGGCCATTCGCTTCCGCAGCATGCGCAAGAGTCCCGGAGACGGAAGGTCGGCGATCCAGGAATGAAACGTAGTGGGTTCGGACAGATCCGTCGCGAGTCGTCCAACGGCCTCGGGAGTCAGATAGATCAAGAGCCCCTCCGTGATGATCAGCGCGCGTTTTGCGCTCTGCGCTAGTTGAGCGAATAGCGCGCGCCGCCCGGGAACATCCGAGAGGTCCAGGCGAACACGCTCGAGAGCGCAGACGGGCGTCTCGTTGCGGAGGATCTCCTCTTTGTAATCGAGTATTTCCGGCAAATCGACTTCAATCCAGCGGAGCGAACGCGATAGTTCCAGGCGGTAAGGCCGGGAGTCCAAGCCCGCAGCTAAGTTGATGACCATGTCCGCGCCGCGCCGCAGCTCGACTCGGATGAGCTGATCGATCAGATAGGTCCGCGTGATCATGGACCACGCGTTGTTACCGCCCAAGGGCATCATTCGGGCGATCTGTTCGCCGCGGTCTCCAGCCAAGCGCCGCGCAAAGGGATCACGAAAAATTGGATCGGGTCGTTCTGTTTCCTGCGCACGGTAGACCGCCACCCACCGGGCGGTGTCGGAAATATTGCGGATTAACGGCTCGGCTTGCGATTTTGGATCAGCCATGGACACCTCGGTTGCGCTCAGGAGTCTAGCGGCTAGCCTCCTTCGTTATCAACTTGGCCGCAAGGCGGTCCATTCGATGCAACGCGCTCTGCAGCGTGTGAATCTTACGGGCGCGGAAACGCATGGCTGTGTTCTCGCGTCAATCCATTGCAGCGAGGGAGCAATCTATGGAGCCGTTGTGGCGAGAGCTACGGTACGCGTTACGATCGCTGCAAAAAAGTCCCGGGTTCACGGCCGTCGCGGTTTTGACGCTGGCGCTCGGCATTGGCGCTAACACTGCGATTTTTAGCATTGTGCAAGGCGTGCTTCTTCGTCCTCCGCCGTTTACCCATCCTCAAAATTTAGTACAAATCTGGAATACGTATTCACTGCTGCCTGCTTTTCCCCAGGTCGAGCTCTCCCCCGGCGATTTTCATGATTTTCGCAGGGAAGCGGCGAGTTTTTCGGAAATGGCCGCGTACGTCAGCATTCCGCAGGGCTTCAATTTGACCGGTCAGGGTGAAGCGGAGCGTGTTGAAGCGCGTTATGCAAATTCCGGCTTTTTCCCGCTGCTCGGGGTGAAATCCGTAGCAGGCCGCGGCTTCGCTCCAGAGGAAGACGCGGCGGGCGCGACACCGTCCGTTATGATCACACACCGTCTGTGGCAGGCCCATTTCGGTTCAGACCGATCTGTCGTGGGCCGCACCCTTCTTCTCGATGGGCAAAGCTACACTGTAGTTGGTGTTCTGCCGGCGACATTTGGGCTCGCGCCCTCGACGGACCTCTGGCTTCCAGTAGGTCTGTACCCAGATGATATGACGAGCCACATCCATCATGAATTCAGCGTTCTTGCACGACTGAAGCCGGGCGTGAGCGTGCAGCAAGCACAGGCGGAAATTGAAACGTTGAATCGCCAACAAGAGTCAGCGTTTCCAGACACCCACAAAAATTGGGGCGTGCTAGTGAAGCCGATGGAAAACGCTTCCGCGGCGAAACTTCGCCCAGCGCTTTTGGTCCTCTTTTGCGCCGTTGGGCTCGTGCTGCTAATCGCCTGCGCCAATATCGTGAACCTGCTGTTGGCCCGCAACGCCACCCGGCAAAAAGAAATCGCCTTGCGAATCGCGCTGGGCGCGACGCGCTTACGATTGATGGGGCAGTTGCTGACCGAAAGCGTTGTGCTCTCACTTTTCGGCGGCGGGCTGGGAGTTTTTTTGGCGAGTGTAGGCTTGCAGACGTTGAAGGCGTTTGCGCCCGCGGAGATCGGCGCGATTAAGGAAACCAGCCTGAATGCCTGGGTGCTCGCTTTCACGCTGGGAGTGTGTTTTGTGGTGGGTATCGCGTGTGGGATAGCGCCTGCGCAGCAGATTCTAAAACGAAATCTGCTCGGAGTTTTGAAGGAAGGCGGGTGCACGTCCGGCGGCGGAGCCGGCCAAAGGATTCGCAGCGTTCTGGTTATTTCCGAGATTGCGCTGGCACTGATTCCACTTGTGGGCGCGGGGTTGCTCTTCCGCAGCTTCTATCGCTTGCTGACGGTCGATCCGGGTTTTCGTCCTGAGCACATTCTCGCGATGGAGGTCGATCTGGCGCAGCCGAGTTTCGCGGAACTGGCTAAGCTCACACCCGAACAATCGGTTACGCTCGCAAAAAAACAATCTTCGCAATTTGAGGAAATCGCCAGCCGATTAGAGGCCCTGCCCGGAGTTACGTCGGTGGGAGGAATTAACGTACTGCCGCTGGGCTCGCAAATCCGCTCCGCTTCACGCTTTGTTCTCGAAGGGCAGCCTCCGTCGGAATCGGGATCGCGACCGATTGCGGAAACCCGCGTCGCCAGCCTCCGCTATCTCGCGGCCATGGGTATTCCGCTTCGTGCCGGGCGAATGCTGGACGCCCACGACTACGGGACGCAGAACATTGTGATCAATGAGGCTATGGCGCGCCGATTCTGGCCTGGCGGCGATGCTATCGGGAAGCGCATCAACTTGTGTTCGCTGGACCCAAACCCTTGCTGGTCATCAATCGCGGGAATTGTCGGCAACGTGCACCAGTACGGGCTCGATGCTTCGCCGAGTTACGATGTGTACTTCACTGGCGGCTGGACTCCTTACTTCGTGATTCGCACCTCGGGAGAGCCCGCTTCGCTGACGCCCTCGGTGATCGAGGAAATTCATAGGGTCGATGCGAACCTGCCTGTGACTCACGTGATGGCGCTGGATAATCTTCTCGCCGACTCCGTCTCGCCGCGCCGTTTCTCCATGTCGATGCTGGGCATTTTCGCGGCTCTCGCGTTGCTGCTAGCCGCTGTGGGCATTTACGGTGTGATGAATTACATCGTTAGTTTGCGCACCAACGAAATCGGAATTCGCATGGCTCTAGGCGCAAGCCCTCGCGATATTCAGCGTGTAGTTATCCTGCGGGGTGGAAGCCTTGTGGTAGCTGGAATTGTGATAGGAGCGGCGGGGGCCTTCGTATTGACTAAACTGCTCTCGAGTCTACTCTATGACGTGAAACCCGCCGACCCGCTTACTTTTACTGGTGTCGCCGCGATTCTCGCATTTACGGCGCTGCTGGCCTGCTACATCCCTGCACGTCGCGCCATGCGCGTCGAGCCCATGGTCGCCTTGCGCCACGAGTAGCGACTTTTCACTTAGAGCGGTTGCTCACCAAAAGGTGGCAGCAAGGTCGTTTGCCCAGTTACCACGCGATATCCCCCGCCCGCGTATATATAAACGTGTATTGCGCGCATTTGATTGCTGGTTGGCTTCCCTCGGAGCACCGCGCGCATTGACCACGTACTTGTTGCGACGGCGATATCCCGGTACAGCCGGACCTGAATATTCGAAGCTGTAAAGGACTCATATCTGATGTCTGGTGTTTGCACTTTGGCGATCCACCCCGCCTTATCAACGGTTTCCCCGTGAGACAAAACCGCGCTGAAGTCGTCGCTGTATACCCGGCGGAAGAAAGTCACATCGCCTAACTGAATTGCGCGCGCCCCTTCCTTTTCCAATACGACCACTTCCTGACGCTGCAGGTCCAGGTTCGGCCGCTCGTGCATGCAGACGTCCAGGCACGCTTCCCGCTGGTCTTGGCGTGCGTCCTGAGGATGCAGCGCGGGGACAAGTGCAAACCAAATCAGTAGAAGAATGGCAATCCTTCGCATGCGCTCGACCTCCTCGGACAGAGACGCCGGGGTTCTCCTCAGTATAGGTAGCGCCGAGAAATGACACTGCCCTTCCGGCAGGGATGTGCACAAACGAAAACGAGCGGTTGCCTGAGTTCCGAGTCCTGCCCCGAAAGGATTTTCATCCGAACACAGCGCGACCGACTTGTCGAGCCGCGAATGTTCTCTAGCCCGGTAGGATCTGGTCGAACTCTTGGATCGTTTCTTTGTTGCTTGCGAAATCCGCAGCGTCCGCTTCGCGTTTGCAAAGCAGGGCCCGCATCGAGGCGAGCCGCGCCGCTTCTACTTCCTTGATCGCGTCGGAAACGAATAGCACTTGGTTTGGCGAACGTTGAATTGACTCCGCGATTCTGCGATAGCTATCGCTTTCCGTCTTAGCGCCGATGTGCGTATCGAAAAAAAAAGAAATGTATCGCGTCAGATCGCCCGCGGCGGTGGTGCGAAAGAGCAACTGCTGCGCCAACACGCTTCCCGACGAATAGATGCAAATCTCTCGCCCCTGCCGTTTCCAGCGCGCAAATGCCCGAGGCACATCCGCATAGACTTCGCCGTGGAGCGCACCCTCCGCGTACGCCTGCTGCCAAATCTTTCCTTGCAACATCTTTAGTGGCGTGCATTTGCTGTCCCTAGCCATTAGCCATTTCGCATAGGCGACACTGGAGTGAAGCTGCAACTCGTCCGTTTCTTCACTCCAAGCGGACGGTTGCAATCCATCCGTCTCGTCACGGCGGTGTTGCAAGCGCAGGTCCACGTGAAGTGATTGAATCTCCGCTTCACCGAAATGTTCGCGAAGAAAGGATTCCAGTCTGCGGCTGGCGTAGGGAAAAAGCGTCTTATAGACGAAATCAACCGGCGTAGTGGTTCCCTCAATGTCCAGCAGAATTACGCGGATCTGCGAATCGTCGGCTTGCGGCGGCGCCACGACTTACTTGGCCGGGACCTGCGGTGGAATGTATCGCGGGCCGAGGCACACCGGCTCATAGCCGAGATCGACGCCACTATTGGTGTAATGCGGTGTCCAGCCGGTCACATCCTGGAACAGACGGATAGCGCGAATGCGCCTTTCGCCACAGAGATCGAACCAATGAAGGGTTTCCTTTGGCACGCGGATCAGATCTCCCGCTTCCACTTCGATCGCGACCACCGGCCCCTTTGGCGGATGAATGTGAAATAACCCGCGCCCAGCTATGATGTAGCGAACTTCGTCTTCATCATGCCGGTGCTCGATACTAAACTTCGCCAGCATCTTGTCCAATCCCGGCGTGTCCGGCTTGACGTCGATCACGTCGGCAGTCACGTAGCCGCCTCGCCTTTTGAGCTCAGCAACCTGCTGGTCATAAACCTGAAGAATTTCCTCGGCTGAAGCGTTTACCGGGACGCCATCGACAGGTTCCCATCGCTCATAATCAATGCCAATGCTCGCGAGGTAGGTTCGTACCGCGCTCTGCTCGTGCAGTGATCGATTCTCGTCAGGAATTCTCACCACGGCCATACTTCCGCTCCAAAACTTCAGATGGTCACCTGGTAACTGCGCCTGCGCGAACCAGCACTTCCATCAGAAACTCTAAAATTTCAACATGCCGCCTCGCCTCTTGCAAGCTCGCTCCCCAAGTATAGAGGCCATGTTCGCGCAGCAAAAAACCATGGATTGTGGGCGTTTGTCGCAGAGTGGCCGATACTTTTCCAGCCAGTTCGACCATATCCTGGGAATTCTCCAAAATCGGCAGCCATTCGCGGTGCTTGTGAGTGCGCACGCCCTCAAGCCCCTTGAGCATTTCGTAGCCTTCGAGCGCAATCCCGCCCTCTGCGGCATGTAAACCGGAAAGCACCGTGCTCCACACGGAGTGCGTGTGCAAGACGGCCCCGGCGTTTAGTTCCCGCACCACAGTAATGTGGAGCCGTGCTTCTGCCGACGGTCTGCCGTCGCCCCGCACAACTTCACACGCACCATTGATCTCCAGGAACTGGCCCGCAGTCAGTGTGCCCTTGTCCAATCCCGTCGACGTGATAGCCAATTGCAGCGGATCGCGCGAAACGACGGCGCTAAAATTTCCGCTGGTCCCCAGCGCCCAGCCCCGCGCGTAGAACGCCCGGCCGGCTTGCGCCAGGGCTTCCGACACGCTCGCAAAACGATCTTCGTCCGCGGCCCGCGGAAATACCTGGCGACGTGGCGCTCCTCGCGTGCGGCGAATTGAGTGCTTTACCTTCTTCATCGGTATTCGGGCGAGCTAAACGTTGAGTGAAAGAGAGACCAGGTCGGGCCGAGAGACCGATATCGGCGGCAGCTTTGACCTATCGACCGCGCGGTAGAGAGTGTCGCGCTCCACCGGCTCGCGCCCCGCAGCACGAATCAGGCGTTCGAGTTCTCCGCGTGAAGTGAACTCTGAAGTCTTCGCGCCGGCATCATGATAGATTTTTTCTTCGACCACCGTGCCATCAAGATCGTTGGCGCCAAAACGCAGAGCGATTTGCGCGATGCTTGGCGTGAGCATAATCCAGTACGCCTTGATGTGGTCAAAATTATCGAGCAGCAGCCGTGCGACCGCGATATTGCGCAGATCGGCGTAACCCGTGGGCTTGGGAATGTGAGATAGCCCCGTATTGTCGGGATGAAACGCGAGCGGAATGAAAGTCACAAAACCGTGCGTTTCGTCCTGCAATTCGCGCAGCTTCAGCAAATGATCGACGCGCTCTTCCTCAGTCTCCACATGGCCATAAAGCATGGTGGCGTTCGAGCGCAGGCCGATTTCGTGCGCTTGCCGAGCTATGTTCAGCCACATTTGCCCGCTAACCTTGTGATCGCAAATAATCTTGCGCACGCGCGGATGGAAAATTTCCGCACCCCCGCCCGGCAGCGAATCCACGCCAGCTTCTTTCATTTTTAGCAGCGTGTCCCGGACGGAAAGTTTGGCGATGCGCGCGAAGTAGCCCACCTCGACCATGGTGAACGCTTTCAGATGCACGCTGCCGAAGCGCTGCTTGAGTCCACGAATCAGCTCCAGGAAATAGTCGAAAGACAAATCAGGGTGCAAGCCGCCGACAATGTGAAATTCCGTCGCGCCTTCGCGAACTCCCTGCTCCGCGCGTTGATAAATTTCCTCCAACGCAAAGGTATACGCGCCCGGCGCGCTGGGGTCACGCCCAAACGCGCACAACTTGCAGTGGGCAACGCAAACGTTCGTCGGATTGATGTGCCGATTGACGTTGAAGTACGTAGTATTCCCGTGCCGTTTCTCGCGAACGTGATTCGCCAGCCACCCAACCGCGAGCAAATCGGGCGAGCGGTAAAGGATCATGCCATCCTGAACGTCGAGGCGCTCTCCCGAGAGCACCTTGTCCGCAACAGGCTTCAGCCGCTGATCGGTAATGGTCAGTTTCGACATTTACTGTGCGCTTTCAGAATAACTCAATCCGGCGTTCTTCCCAATTTTCAAAGCATCCAAAATCTTCAAACTCGCCAAACCGCCGTTGCCGCGCCCCAAAACAGCAGGAACAGCAAGCTAATATAGCCGTTCACCGCGAAAAACGCAGCGTCGAGCCTGCTTAGATCGTCGGCCTTCACTAGCGAATGTTCGTAGGCAAGGAGAGCTGCAACCACCGCAATACCAACCCAGGCCGGCCACGGCAGCGCGAAACTTGCCGCCAGCAAAGCGAGCAGTCCTACTACCCCAACGTGCATGGCTCGCGCGATCAACAGAGCGCGCGCGATGCCAAATCGCTTTGGCACCGAGAACAAGCCCGCGCGCTGGTCGTAATCCACGTCCTGGCACGCATACAGCACATCAAAACCGCCCACCCAAAGCGTCACCGCGGCGCAGAGAATCAGGATGCGCAAATCCAATCCGCCCGTGACCGCAATCCATGCGGCTGCGGGAGAAATTCCCAGCGCGAAACCAAGAAAGAGGTGCGACCAATTCGTGAAGCGCTTGGTGAAGGAATAAAAGAAAAGAACAGCCAGGGCGATGGGAGCCAGCTCCAATGCCAACCGATTAAGCTGCCAAGCCGCCAGGAAGAACATTCCGACGGCCACAAGCGTAAACAACCATGCAAACGATACGGACAGTTCGCCGGTAGCTAGCGCGCGCTTGTTGGTGCGCGGATTTTCCCGGTCATAACGAAGATCGACAATGCGATTTATCGTCATTGCGGCGGAGCGGGCCGCAACCATCGCCACAACAATCCACAAAACCTGGCGAAGCGTGGGCCAGCCATGCCGCGAAGCGCGCGCGGCCAGCAGCGCGCCCGTCAGCGCAAAGGGTAGCGCAAAAACGGAATGCTCAAACTTGATCATTTCGAGCACAACGCGAATGCGGTTCTTTTTCATCAGCGAAATAAAGAATCAACAACCAAGGTGGCCCGTATGCGACTTCACGCTTTCGCTTCCTTCGATGAAGAGCGGCCCGCCCAGCGATACATTCTTTCCTGCGGCAATCCGATCTGCGCCAGCACACGGCAAGTGTATTGCGTGACTAGGTCATCGATCGTTTTCGGCTGATCGTAAAATGCGGGAATCACTGGCATGATCACCGCGCCAGCCTGCTGCGCTCGTAACATATTCTCCAGGTGGATGCGGTTAAACGGCGTATCACGAACGCACAGCACTAACTTGCGCCCTTCCTTCAGCATGACGTCGGCGGCACGGGCGATCAAATCATCGCTCGTACCGTTGGCGACGGCCGCCAGCGTGCCCATCGAGCAAGGAATCACCAACATGGAGTCGACTTCATAGCTGCCGGACGCAATGGAAGCACCGACATCCTTGTTGGGCAAGGTTTCAATCTTGTTCGGGGTGCGTCCGAGGATTCGGCTCGGCAGTTGCTTCAAATCCCCGGAAGTAAGACCCAGTTCTTCGGCAAAAAGGCGCTGGCCCGTTTCCGTAATGACCAGGTGCACGCGCGCGACGCGCGCGTCTTCTTCCAGTAACGCAAGCGTCTTCTGCGCAAAGAGCGCTCCACTGGCTCCGGTCACGCATACGGTAATGATTTGTCCCTGTGCGCGCGGCATGTGATGGTGGATTCATTTAGTCTCGCAGCCGCTTCCCGGCAAGTCAAGAACGCGCATCCGTCGGCGCAAATCACGCGATATACTGAAACCCTGGCCCCAAAGGAGACCAAATCATGGCAACGGTGCAACCGGCCAGAGAGCCTCTTGAGGTCGCGATGGACTTCATCAAACGCATCAACGCGGGCAACGTCGACGCCATTTGCGAGCTCATGACCGATGGGCACATTTTTCAAGACGCTCTCGGTGCGCGGTTCATCGGAAGAGAAAAGATGCGCCAAGGATGGCGCGCCTATTTTCAGGCCGTCGCGCAATATCAAATTCATGCGGATGAGTTCTTCCAAACCGATGAGCGTTTGGCCATCTTCGGCTCCGCGAGTGGAATCTATGCGGCGAACGGCACGGCCTCTCCGGACAACTTTTGGGAAGTACCGGCCGCATGGCGCGCCGTGATTCGCGACGGCCACGTTGCAGAGTGGCGCGTTTACGCGGACAATCAACCCTTGCGAAAGCTTATGGGCGAACGCCAGCCCTGAAGCCGCAACCGCGACAGATTCATGAAAGAACGTGAACTTCACCGGCTACTGGACCTGGTGCGTCTCGGCGCGTTGCCGCCGGAACGCGCCGTTGCTCAATTGAAGCATCTTCCGTTCGAAGATTTGGGCTTCGCCAAAGTGGATCATCATCGCGCGCTGCGCCAAGGATACGCCGAGGTCGTGTTTGGTAAGGGCAAAACACCCGACCAAGTCGCGGAAATTGTGAAGTCGATGCTGCGTCAGAAAGGCAGCCGGCAAAATATTCTTGTCACACGCGCGGACGCCGCCATATTTAAAGCCGTTCGCCGCAAGAATCCTTCCGCTAAGAGCGCGGCAAAGTTCCATCCGCTCTCCGGCGTGATCACCATCGAGCGCAGTCGTGAAATAACCGGCAAAGGACAGATTTTCGTAGTCTCCGCGGGAACGAGCGACATCCCTGTCGCGGAAGAAGCTCTGCTGACCGCGCGAATCATGGGCAATCGCGCGGAACCGTTGTATGACGTAGGCGTCGCGGGCATTCACCGCTTGCTGGAGCATCGCGAGAAACTTGCCTCTGCGCGCGTCATCGTCTGCGTTGCCGGCATGGAAGGAGCGCTGCCGAGCGTAGTCGGCGGACTCGTCGGCGTTCCGGTGATTGCCGTGCCGACCAGCACTGGATATGGCACCAGCTTCGGCGGAGTGGCTGCCCTGCTAGGCATGCTGAACAGCTGTGCGTCGAACGTTACCGTCGTTAATATCGACAACGGATTTGGCGCCGCCTGCGTTGCATCCTGCATCAATCGGCTCTAGAACTCAGTACGGCTCAGGGCTTTAGAAGGACCTTCATTACTCCACGCCTTCGCGTAAATTCCATTGCCCTCTCAGCGTCGCGCAAGGGAAACGTCCGGGTGATGAGCGGCCGCGGATCGACTTTGCCGGAGCGGAGCAGGGCGATCGCTTTTGCGAAGGGACCGCAACGTGAACCAACCACCGTGATTTCTTTCACGACGATGGGCCACATTTCTACCGGCGCCGCGCCGTGAAATGTGGATTTCAGCACCAGCGTACCGCGCGGCTCGGTCAGCTGCTGGGCGAGGCTCAAGCCGCTTGGTGATCCGGTCGCCTCCACGACCAAGCCGTAACGTTCGCCAAGCCGTTTCAGACCTCTGGCACTGCCGCGCACGTGTTTTGTCTTCACTCCAGCGAGACGCGCCAAAGCGAGCTTGTCGTTGTGTTTTCCGTACATCACTACATCTGGCAATTTTGTCCGCAGAACGCGGGCGACAAGTTGGGCGAGCTTGCCATCGCCAAGAACAGCGGCTTCGCGGAACTTCTTAATATTGACCTGCTCCAGGATTTCGCGCGCTGCCGCCAACGGCTCGACAAAAACAGCTTGCTCATCGCTGACGGAATCGGGAACGACATGCAAATTTTGCAACGGCAAGGTCAGATATTCCGCAAACGCGCCATCATGCGCAACGATGCCTAGCACCGTTCGCCGTGCGCAATGGGTTTGCAGCCCGCGGCGGCAAAAAACGCAGACCGGGCGATAACCGTAGGCCGAACAGGAAACATTAATTTCGCCCACCACCCGGCGGCCGATCCAGCGATCCCGCTCGCGCGCAGAAACTCCACGAACCTCCGCAACTTCGCCGACAAATTCATGTCCCAGGGTGCCGCGAAAATCGTGATAGCCGTGCAAAATTTCAATGTCGGTATTGCAGATCCCGGCCAGCCGCACACGAACGAGCGCCCACCCAGGCCGCGGTCTCGGAATTAGAACTATCTTACATTTTAGTTTTCGCGCAGCAACTTGGAAGCTGCGCATCTTCAATTCGCGTTGAAAGAAACACATCGCCGACGGGCATTTGCTTGTCGCTTCAATGCTCGCTTGACGTAGTAGATGGTTTCATCAAGTTTTCTAATAGAGCGGTCCGCGGAACGACTGGCCAGCCTGAGTAACGTTCTTAGCTCTTTTTCCTCCCTGAAAGGCAATTGCAAGTAAAAATCGACTGCGTTCCGCATCTCTTCCGAAACAGACTTGCCGCTGATTCGAGCGCGCTTCGCAAGCTGTCGTCTTAGTCGCAGACTGAGATGCACACTAGCGGATCGCATCGGTCTTCCTTGTTGCACTTCTGGTTCCATACTTAGCGAAGCGCGGCGCCAAGCGTTTTGAGCAACGCCGGCTCCTGCTCTGGAAATACCGTGCGGAGATCGAGAATTAGCCGATCGTCCTCCACTCGAGCGATCACCGAAATCTCTGCGGGAGCACGCCGCAGCCGCTGCTCGAGTTGCGCCGCCGAATATCGCGCGCTAGCAATCCGTATGAGTTTCGTCGGAAGAGATTGCGTAGGCGTGGAGCCACCTCCCGCAAGGGAGCTCCCATCCGCAATCTCCAGTTCCACTTCACCCAAACGCAGCTCCGGGGTCAACTCGCGCAGAAAATTCTGCGCGCGGCGCTTGATCTCCTCTACGCTCACGCGAATCATGCGCAAAGCGGGAATATCGTCGGCCGCGCTTCGCAGATATGCTCCCAACGTGGCCGCCAGCGCTGCGGTCGTAAGCTTGTCCACGCGCAGCGCACGAAACAGCGGGTGTCGCCGCACGCGGCCGACCAACTCCTTCTTCCCCGCGATAATCCCGGCCTGCGGACCTCCCAGCAGCTTGTCTCCGCTGAACATCACTATCGACACGCCGGCACCCACGCTTTGCCGAACCGTCGGCTCCGAAATCCCCACGCTCGAAAGATCGACCAGGCAGCCCGAGCCCAGATCCTCTACCAGCGGCAAACCCACGCGTTGGCTAAGCGAAACGAGTTCTTCCATCGAAGGCTTTTCCGCAAAACCCGTAATGGTGAAGTTCGAGGGGTGCACGCGCAGCAGCAGTCGCGTGTTCTCGTTGATCGCGTTTTCGTAATCGACGATGCGCGTGCGATTCGTTGTCCCAACCTCGCGAAGCACCGCTCCGCTCTGCGCCATGATTTCCGGGATGCGGAAACCATCTCCGATTTCAATCAGCTCCCCGCGCGAAACAATGACTTCGCCGCCTTTAGCCAACGCTGTGAGCACCAGCAAGACTGCCGCCGCGCAATTGTTCACCACGATCGCCGCTTCGGCTCCGGTCAGACGCTCCAGCAACTGCGCGACATGCACGTCGCGCTTGCCTCGCGCGCCTGCTTCCAGATCGTATTCAAGGTTGCTGTAACTTGTCGTGCTGCGTCGTATCTCTTCCGCCGCCGCGGCGCTCAGCGGCGCGCGCCCCAGATTCGTATGCAAAATCACGCCGGTTGCGTTGATCACAGGCTCCAGCGACGAAGCCAGAACCCGCTCCACCATGGAAGCGATGCGCTCTTCCAACACTGAGGAATCCAGCGGAACCACCACGGCCATTTTTTCTGCGGTGATCCGCGTCCGCAGCTCGGCCAGAACCGTGCGCGCAATCTCCACCACCAGCTCGCGGTCCACTCGCTGCGTCAACGCAGCAAGGCGCGGCTGCATCAGCAATTCATCGACAGATGGAATCTGCCGCAGCAAATCCGATTGCTCGTTCGTAAGCGCCCGCCTGGCCCTTGAATCCATGCGGCCATTTCAACATACAGCCGCCTGCCCCGCAATGCCGCCAAGAAGCCGGGGCGTCCACCGTGCCGAATCAGCCTCCTCCTGCGCCCATCGTATTGACGCGCCAGCCCTCTGCACCTAGCATTGGAGGACCGGGAGCTTCCTCAGCCATGGCGACGATCGACGAAGAATTGTCTCAGCTCGAAAAAGATATTCGCCAGCTCAAGATCGAGTACGACCAGTATTTCGGCGGCGGAAGAAAGCGTCCACCCACAGAAATCGAATGGCGCATCGAGACACTAGTCAAGCGCTACTCGGAGCGCGGCGGCGAGCTGAAATTTGGCCAACGCTTTCGCTACAACAACCTCTCGCAGACCTACGCCAAGTACAAGGACATCTTCCGGAAGAAGCTTCAGCAAAAAGAAGAGGGAAAAGTGCAGCGCCATTTCGGTGCTGCGGCCAAGGCCATCGAGGCCGAGCGCGCCAGAGCCGCGGCTGCGGCCAAACCCACTAGCCCTCAGTCCACCGCGTTTCGCATGGTTTGCTCCGAGCCCGAACAGGAAACGGACAAGGTCGAACAGTTGTATAAGGCTTTTCAACAAGCCATGGAGCAAACCGGAGGCAGCATCAAGCAATCGCGCGAAAGCTTCAACGAATTCGTCAGCAAGAAGACCAAGGAGCTGCAAAAGCAGAAGAATTGTCGCGAAGTGGAGTACGTCGTGGAAGTCGTCAATGGCGAAGTCAAGCTCAAAGCTCTCGTGAAAACCTGAGCCACGATTCGCTCGCTGCACGTTCGTGATTCAGTGGATTTCCCGCACTGACTTTCTGCTTTCCCTGAACGCGCCCCGCCGCTTACACTGTTTTGCTTTTCCGGAGGCAGCTCATGGCGGTACAGCGCGCGCTGATAAGTGTTTTTGACAAAACAGGAATCGTCGACTTCGCCAACAAGCTCGTTTCCCTCCGCATCGAAATCCTGTCCACCGGCGGCACCGCCAAGCTCCTTCGCGAAGCCGGCATCGCCGTTCGCGATGTCTCTGACTTCACCGGTTGGCCAGAAATGCTCGGCGGCCGTGTAAAGACGCTGCATCCCAAGGTTCACGGAGGCCTGCTCTTTCGCCGCAATCTCCCCGAAGATCAAAAACAAGCCGCCGAACATGGCATCACTCCCATAGACTTAGTCGTCGTCAATCTCTATCCGTTCGAGGCCACCGCCGCAAAAAAGGATCTCACCGCCGAGGAGCTTATCGAAAACATCGACATCGGCGGCCCCACCATGCTCCGCTCCGCCGCGAAAAACTTCGAAAGCGTCACCGTAATAACCGACCCCGCCGACTATGATCGCGTCGCAAAGGAGTTGGAAGGCTCGCGAGAAACAACTCTTGGAACGCGCCTCGATCTCGCCCGCAAAGTTTTCGCCACCACTTCCCGCTACGACGGCATGATCACCACGGAACTCGAACGTCTTGCCGCTTCCGTCGATCACGTCGCGCTGAACCCCAAACAAATTCTCCCCGAACGCCTCCACCTTGCCCTCCGCCGTCAACAGGAACTCCGCTACGGTGAAAATCCCCACCAGGCCGCCGCGCTCTACGCCCCCGCCGGCCGTCCACCAGCAGGCCTCGCCGCCGCCAAGCAGCTTCAAGGCAAGGAGCTCTCCTACAATAATTTCGTCGATCTCGAAGCCGCCCGCAGCCTGGCCGCCGAATTCCGCAGCCCCGCCGCCGTCATTATCAAGCACAACAATCCGTGTGGCACAGCTGAGCAGGAAACCCTTCGCGCCGCATATCTGAAAGCTTTGGCCTCCGACCCAATCTCCGCTTTCGGAGGAGTCCTAGCCTTCAACCGCGAGGTCGACGCACCCACCGCTGAAGAAGTAGCCAAGCTCTTTGTCGAATGCATCGCCGCCCCCGGTTTTGACGAAAAAGCAAAATCCGTTTTCGCCGCCAAAAAAAATCTTCGCTTGCTCGAGCTGCCTCCCGGCGGTCTCGAACCCGATCGCGAGCTTCAGCTCAAGCGCATCCTGGGCGGTATGCTCGTGCAGCAACCCGACCTTGGCGAAATCAACGACTCCGACCTGCGCACCGTCACCAAACGCGTCCCGTCACAAAAAGAAATGCACGACATGCGCTTCGCCTGGAAAGTCTGCAAGCATGTGAAGTCCAACGCCATCGTTTTCGCTCGCGACGGCGCCACGCTCGGCGTCGGCGCCGGGCAGATGAGCCGCGTCGACTCCGTCAAACTCGCGGTGATGAAAGCGCAATCGCCTCTGCAAGGCACTGTCGTCGCCTCCGACGCTTTCTTCCCGTTTCCCGACGGCGTAGAAGAGGCCGCCAAAGCCGGCGCCACCGCCGTCATTCAGCCCGGCGGCTCAGTTCGCGACAACGACGTCATCGCGGCCGCCGATTGTCTGGGTCTCGCCATGGTCTTCACGGGCATGCGCCATTTCCTCCACTAAGGTCGACACGAGCCTTCGCAAAAAGCATGCGCCGTTCCGCGACTTCGCTGCATCCAAATTTCAGCAATCACCCAATTCCGGAGGTGTCATGGCCCCAAGCGAGGAAATGAAAATTGTTTTGCAGGTCGGTACGGAGCTTCGCATCAACAACAAAGGCGAGGTGGTCGTAAGCAATCCCGAACTCGAGCTGGCCCGCGAGGAGCGCGCTGCCGATGCCACCCTTCTCTATCGCTTCGACCCCAACCGCGGCGAGCACATCTTCCGCCTGGCGACTCCGGTCGCCGACCACAAACACATGAAAGTGCATCGCGCCAACGATTAAGCAGCGGGCGCACCACTCGCTGCGGAACTCACGAATTCGCGAATCCGCCTTTCCAAATCGTCGCGAATCTCCCGGAAGGCCGCCAATTTCTCCTCCCGAGTGCCGGAAACTGCGGCTGGATCACGCAAGCTCCAATGAACTCGCTCCGGCGCGCCGGGAAATACCGGGCACTCCTCCGCTGCGTTGTCGCAAACGGTGATAACCGTCGCGAATTGTTCGCCCGCAAATTCCGCAACCGATTTCGAACGCTGTGCCGAAATGTCGATTCCCAATTCCCGCATGGCATCGACAGCGAGGGGATTCACACCCACTGGCCTCGTCCCCGCACTGAACACTTCATATTGCCCGCCGCCCACTCGACGCAGCAGCCCTTCCGCTATCTGACTCCGCGCCGAATTCCCCGTGCACAAAATCAGCACGCGCGCCTTACTCCCCCCTGCAGTCATTTTTCCCGCCCATCAAAACGTATCAGGCGCAACAGCTCGGCCCGCAACAAGCTGCCTTCTGTGCCGGTTTTGTCGCCCGCACAAAAGCGCTCACGAATTTTCCCTCGATCTGCGGACCCACGACCTCGGGTTTAAGTCCCGCTGCAGCCAGAAAGTCGCGCGCCTCCTCCGCCTTATAAACTCGCGTCGGCTCAACCTCGATCCCCTCGAATCCCGCCCGCGCCAGCTTCTCCTGATATTCCTTTTCTTCCAGCGCGCCAGCAATGCACCCAACCCACAGCTCCATGCTCCGCCGAATCTCCAACGGTACGGAGCCGCGCACTACCACGTCGGAGACCGCCAGCCGTCCTCCAGGTTTCAGCACGCGAAACGCCTCCGCCAGCACACGATCCTTATCCCCCGAAAGGTTGATCACGCAATTAGAAATGATCACGTCCACCGTATTTTCCGGCAGTGGAATATTCTCAATCGCGCCCTTCAGAAACTCGACGTTCTCCACGCCCGCCTTCCTCTGATTAGCGCGCGCGAGCGCTAGCATCTCATCCGTCATATCCAATCCATACGCCTTCCCTGTCGGCCCCACGCGCTTCGCCGATAGCAGCACGTCAATTCCCCCGCCCGACCCCAAATCCAAAACCACCTCGCCAGCCTGCAATTTCGCCAGTGCCGTCGGATTCCCGCAGCCCAGTGAAGCCGCCACCGCTTCCGCTGGCAGCCCGGACGACTGCGCCTCGTCATACAAATTCCTTGTAATCGGGTCGCACCCGCTCAGTTCTCCTCCGCCTCCGCAACACGCCGTTCCGCCCGCGGCCACCTGCTTCGCGGCATCCCCATACTTCTGCTTCACCGCTTCTTGAATGTTCGTCTCGCTCATCAGTGTTCTCCTTGCTTGCCCATCGATTGATGCGTCATCATCACCGCGAAATCTGCACCACGGTCTCTGGAGCCACCGCTCGGCTTCGCGTGCAGCATTCCTCATACAGAAAATTCAGCACTTCCCGCAGCGCGTCCGTGTCCGCTGCGTACCGCAGGAAAGTCCCCTCGCGCCGTACCTTCACTAGCCCCACCTGCTTCAACTTCTCCAAATGGTGCGAGAGCGTCGAAGCCGGTATGCCCATCTCCTCCTGCACCTCTCCCACCACCATCCCTTCCGGATGCGCCGCCAGCAGCAAACGCAAAATCTGTAAACGTGGCTCGGCCCCCAGCGCCGAAAATCGCAAAGCGCTACGCGTCACCGAAACAGGGTCGGCCTTCTTCATATTTCGATTGTTCCAGCAATACCGTAGGAACGCAACCTTCCAAATCTCCTGGGAACGCTCTGCTTCTTCCACGCATCCTACCCTTAGGCTCTTCGGCCCTGGAAACCGCGCCAATTTGCTTTTGACCGCGTTTGGGTCGCATGGGATACTTTTTGTTTTCGGGGCACTGATGAAACTTCACCGATTCGCGCTATCCACACTCTTGGTTTCCGCCGGAGCGCTCGCTGCCTTCGCGCAATCTCCGACGACACCCGCCGACGCCGCGTCGCAGCCTCAGGAAAGTGGCTCAGCTCAAGCCACGATTCCACCTTCTTCCCGTTCCGACGCCTATTTCGACTACACCATGGGCCACATCTACGAGCAGCAGTACGAAAATACGAGCAAGGCCGAATACGCCTCCCAAGCCATCGATTTCTATAAGAAGGCTTACGCGCTCGATCCCAAATCCCCCGTAATCGGCGAGCGCCTCGCCGAAATGTATTGGAAAGCGAAGCGCACTGACGACGCTGTCGCCGAGGCGCACGAAATTCTGAAGCGCCATCCGGACGATGTCCCCACGCGGCGCCTTCTGGCGCGAATCTACCTTCGTAACCTCGGTGATCTCAGCGCCGGCGTCGGTCAATCCGAAGTCGCCGGGAAAGCGATCGAACAGTACAAGGAAATCTACCGCCTCGACCCGTCGGATACCGAATCAGCCCTCTGGCTGACCCGCCTGTACCGCTTGCGCAACGAACACGATCAGGCCGAAACCGTTCTTCGCGGCATTCTGAAAGACGATCCGGAGAATGAAGCCGCCGTCGAGCAGCTGACCCAACTGCTTCTCGATGAAGGCAAGTCCGCCGAAGCTGTCTCGCTGCTTGAAAGCATGAACAGCCGCGCACCTTCCGCGGCGCTTCTGGACCTACTCGGCGACGCCTACACGCAAACCAAGGATCTCCCTAAGGCCGAGCAGGCGTATCGCAAAGCCGTGGAGCTCGATCCTTCTGAAATGAGCCACCAGCGCGGGCTCGGCCAAACCCTGATGGCCGAGGAGAAATTTTCCGACGCCCTTGCCGTCTACCAAAAGCTCGCCGACTTGATGCCCGATGATGCGGACATCTATTTGCGCATCGCGCAGATCTACCGCGAAATGCACCAACTCGACCACGCCGAAGAGAGCTTGCTAAAGGCCCGTCAGTATGCGCCCGGCAGCCTTGAGGTCATGTACAACGAGGCCATGCTGTACCAGGCCCAGGGTCGCTACGATGACGCCATCCGGGTCCTCTCCGACGCGATTACCGGCGTTAAGGGTCAATCCGCTGTACTGCCTTCGCGTCGCCGCTCTCTCGCCATCCTTTATCAGGAGCTCGGACAGCTTTACAAAGAGCGCCAAAATTATCAGGCCGCCGTTTTCACCTTCAGCGAGTTAGGTCACCTGGGCGACGACGAAGATCGCCGTGCTCGTCTCCTCATCATGGACACTTATCGTTCGGCCAAGGATCTGCCCAAGGCGTTGCAAGCAGGCAAAGAAGCGCTCGCGAAATATCCCACCGATCCTGCCATTCGCTCCAGTCAGGCATTGCTCCTCGGGGAAAACGAACAGACCGACGAGGCCGTGAAGATGCTTCGCGTGCAGCTAACCAAATCCGAAGCGGACCGCGACACGTACTTGAACATTGCCCAGGTCTACGAACGCGGCAGACGCTTCAAAGAGGCCGAAGAAGCCGCGCACGCCGCCGAAGTCTTGCCCGGCCGTCCTCGCGACAACGAGATGGTTTGGTTTGTTCTTGGCGCCATCTACGAACGCCAGAAATTTTTCGACCGCGCCGAAGATCAATTTAAAAAAGCTCTGGCGGTCAATCCCAACAGCGGACCTGTTCTCAATTATTACGGCTACATGCTTGGCGATCTGGGGCAGCGCCTTGATGAAGCTGCCGATCTCGTCCAGCGCGCATTGAAAGAAGAGCCGTACAATGGAGCGTATCTGGACAGCATGGGCTGGATCTATTACAAGCAGAACAAGCTCGCCGACGCGGAAGCCACTCTGCACCGGGCCGTCGAACGCGACAGCCACGATCCCACCATTCATTCGCATCTTGGCGATGTCTACGCCAAGCTCGGCCGCAACGAACAAGCCGCCGCGGAGTGGGAGAAATCACTCTCCGAATGGCGTCATGCTCTCCCTGCCGATGTGGAGAATGAAAAAATCGCCGAGATCGAAAAGAAATTAGGCCAAACCAAGCACCACGTAGCGCAAAAATCGTCCGTGCAAGAAGCCAAGCCGCAATAGCCGTGCGCGAAATCCGAGTTCCAGCCTTCGCAAAAGTCAATCTGCGCCTGGACATTCTTGGCAAGCGCCCGGACACCTATCACGAACTCCGCACTATTTTTCAGACCATCTCGTTGCATGATGACTTGCGCTTGCGTGCCTCCAAATCTTCCGGCATTTGCCTGACCATTCAGGGAAACGATCCTCTTTCTCTCGAACCTGTCCGCAAAAATCTGGTCTACGCGGCCGTCGATGCTTTGCGGCGCGAGCTTGAGATTCGCCCCGGCGTCGAAATCGATCTCCGCAAGAACATTCCCGCCCGCCGCGGCCTGGGCGGCGGTTCGAGCGATGCCGCGGCAGCACTGCGCGGATACCTGCAGCTCACCCGGCGCAAGATTCCTGCTTCAAGATTGATGGAAATTGCCGCGTCTCTCGGCGCCGACGTCCCGTTTTTCCTCTTCGGTGGCCGCGCCTTGGGCATCGGTCGCGGCGACGAAATCTATCCGTTGCCTGACATCCCGAAGCTCGCCTTGCTCGTGGTTTCGCCCAACGACATTCATGTTCCCACGGCCGACGCCTACCGCTGGCTCCGGGCCCCAGCATTGACAAAAACTCGCTCTGCCTCTAAACTTTGGAAGTTCTGTTCTCTATCCTGGAGCACGCAGGGAAGCGGTCTTTCCAACGATTTTGAAAGGCCGGTTTTTCAGCGTCACCCTCGACTTGCGCAAATCAAGAGGGCTTTGCTTCAGCGCGGAGCTGCAGAAGCCTCGCTGGCGGGTAGCGGTTCGGCGGTGTTTGGAGTTTTCCCGAGCCCAGCGTTGGCGCGCCGAGCCGCTGTCGGGTTTCAGGACGAACACACCTTCGTTTGCGAAACAGTTTCGCGCGACAGGTATCTTCGCAAGGTCCACGCCGCACTCTAAGGGTGCGCAAGCCCTCTGAACCGCAGCGTCTCTATCAGCGCAAATTTCATGGGTTTGTCATCCTGAGGTTCCGGCGTCTTTTGCCGGACCGAACGATCTCAACCGTTGCACTTGCTCGCGGCAATGTTTTCGCATCGTCCTTGGGAGCTAACGCGACTTGCACGACGACCGCTTCAAGATTTTCTCGGGCACCGCGAATCTGCCGCTTGCGCAGAGTATCTGCAAGCATTTGGACGTACCGCTCGGCGAAGCCAAGCTCGGCCGCTTCAGCGATGGAGAAATTTATTTTCAGATTCTCGAAAATGTGCGCGGTGCGGACGTCTTCGTCGTGCAGCCCTGCAGTTATCCGGTGGATTGCCACCTCGTTGAGCTATTGCTGATGATCGACGCTTTCAAGCGCGCGTCCGCCTGGCGCATCACCGCTGTGCTGCCCTACTACTGCTATGCCCGGCAGGATCGCAAAGACAAACCGCGCGTCCCGATCTCCGCGAAGCTCGTCGCGGACCTGCTCGAAACGGCAGGCGCCAGCCGCGCCCTTACGCTCGATCTGCACGCGCCGCAGATTCAGGGCTATTTCGACGTTCCGGTAGACCACCTGTACGGTTCTCCGGTTCTCGTCGAGCATTTTCGGCAGTTGAATCTGCCAAAGTTGACCGTTGTTTCGCCCGACGCCGGTGGCGTCGAGCGCGCACGCTTCTTCGCCAAACGTCTCGATGCGCCTCTAGCCATCGTCGATAAACGCCGCATTGATGTCGACGTCAGCGAAGTCATGAACTTGATCGGCGACGTGCGCGGCCGCAGCACCTTGATCGTAGACGACATCATCGACACTGCCGGAACTCTGGTAAAAACCGCCGAAGCCCTGATCCGCGAAGGGGCCACGCAGGTATATGCCGCGTGCACCCACGCCGTGCTCTCTGGCCCGGCCATCGATCGCATCGCCAAGTCCCAGATCAAGGAAGTCGTGGCCACTGACTCGGTGCCCATGTCCGACGCGGCAAGAACCATGGGCAAGATCAAAATCTTGAGCGTGGCGGGCTTGCTCGCCCGCGGCATTCGCTCGATTCACGAGGAAACATCTATCAGCGAGCTCTTTATTTGATCTTCGCGTTGTCATCCTGATGCTACCCGACGAGGCTAGCTGAAGGACCTCAACGCCAACGAAATCTAGGAAAGTTTGCTAGGAAGAAGAGGTAGAAAGCATGGCTCAGAAACAAGAAAAAGTAATCGTCGAAGCAGCTCCCCGCGCCGAACGCGGAAAAAACGAAGCTCGGCGTTTGCGCGCCACCGGTAGAGTCCCCGCCGTCCTCTACGGCGGCAAAGGCCAAGCCATTACGCTGTCCGTGAACGCCAAGCAGGTCAACTCCATTCTGCGTTCCGAGAGCGGCCACAACACTCTCTTCCAGGTTGACCTCGGCGGCAAGCATGAGCCAGCCATCCTTAAAGACTGGCTCAATGATCCCGTCAGCGGCAAATTGCTCCACGTCGATCTTCTTCGCGTCGCCATGGACGTCCGCATGCGCGTGAAAGTTCCCGTCCACACCTTCGGCGATCCCGCCGGCGTCAAGCAGCAGGGCGGCGTCTTTGAAATGGTCACCCGTGAAGTCGAAATTGAATGCCTGCCAGCCGACATTCCGACGGAATTCAAGGTGGATGTGAGCGCTTTGATGTTGAATCAAGCGCTGCGCGCCCGCGATCTGCAAATCGACACCACCAAGCTGAAACTGCTCACCGAACCCGAACAAGTGATCGCTCACGTCGTCACTCTCAAGGTCGAAGAAGAGAAGCCCGTCGAAGCCGTGGCCGCGGATGCCGCAGCTCCCGCCGAGCCCGAAGTCATCAAGAAGGGCAAGAAGGAAGTCGAAGGCGAAGAAGGTGCCGAAGGCGAAGCCAAGCCCAAGGCCGCCGAGAAAACCGAAAAGCCCGACAAGGAGAAAAAGAAGTAGGCAAGCCCTTTGTAGCGGCGCAGCACGCTGCGCCAGTCCGAGTGTTGTTTTCGCAACGGCTTGTTTTGGTGCTGACTGATATATGCGGCTAATCGTCGGACTAGGCAACCCCGATCCCGAGTATCAGTGGACGCCGCATAACTTGGGTTTCATGGCCGTGGACGAGCTCGCAAATCGCGCAGCGATTCGCGTGGAGCGCCCCGAAGCCAAGGCCCTCGTAGGCCGCGGCAAATTGGCCGGAGAAGAAATTCTCCTCGCCAAGCCGCAAACGTACATGAATTTCAGCGGCATCTCCGTACGAGAGCTGCTGGCCAAGTACGAGTTGGACGCAAGCGATTTGCTGGTGATGTGGGACGAAGTGCAGTTGCCGCTGGGCACCATCCGGATTCATCCGGACGGCAGCGCCGGCAGCCACAACGGTGCGAAGTCCGTAATCAGCGCCGTCGGCACGCAAGAATTTGCCAGGCTCCGGCTTGGCTGCGGTCCCGAGCATCAGCTCAACAGCCGAAAGGAGTACGTCCTTCGGCCGATGAAAAAATCAGAGCTGGAAATCGCCGCCGAAATGCTAGACGAGACCGGCAACGCGGTAGAAGTAATTTTGAACGAAGGCCTAGACGCAGCAATGACCAGATTCAACCGCCGCAAGGCAGCCGAAGGCGAAGCAGAAACGTAGCGGCGGTCTTCAGACCGGCGCAACCGCCGCAAGGCGCCGCCAGAAGATTTTCCCGGGCCACCGCCCGGAAACAGAAGAAAAGAGGTTCACTATGGAAGAGCGTTTGTACGATCTGATCTTCATCACTCGTCCCGCCACGCCGGAAGACGAAATCAAGAAAGTCATCTCCGGCATCGAGCACACTTGCGCGGAAAAGGGCGGCAAGATTGAAAAGACCGAGCACTGGGGCACGCGCAAGCTCGCCTATCGCGTAGCCAAGCATCGCGAAGGCATCTACGTCTATCAGCAAATCCGCACCGCGCATCACGAGCTAATCGCCGAACTCGAGCGCCGCCTCCGCGTGCAAGACGTGGTCATCAAGTACTTGACCGTCCGTCTCGACGAAGATCTCAAGCGCCAGAAGAAGCTCGTGCAAAAGCGCGAAGCCCGTGCCGCACGCCGTCCGCGCCGCACTGCACCGGCTCCGGCGCCAACCCCGGCAGTTCCAGCCGCAGCCCCAGAGCAAGCGGCCGCCAGTTAGCCTTTTGTGGCGGCCGCGGACCGTCGCGGGCGCCTTTGTTTGAAGATTTACTGACCTCGGCTGAGTCCGAGTCAAATGGGAAAGGCAGGCAGTTATGGCAGATGAGCAAAAGCAGCAATCGCAAGCCCCCAGCGGCGCTCCGCGTCGCGAAGGTAGCTCCGGCGGTCACGGTGGCGGACACGGCCCGGGCGGCGGTCATGGCGGTCCACGCCGCGAAGGCGGCCCCGGTGGCCCAGGTGGAGGTCCCGGCGGACGCCCGCGCGGCAAGCGCCAATATTTTCGCAAGAAAAAAGTCTGCAAGTTTTGCGTCGAAAAAATGGACTTCATCGACTACAAGCGCGCCGACATCCTCTCGCAGTTCGTGCAAGAGCGCGGCAAGATTCTTCCGCGCCGCATGACCGGCGTCTGCTCGCGCCACCAGCGTTGGCTCGGCGTAGCCATCAAGCGCGCCCGCAACATCGCGCTGATGCCCTTCGCAGGCAGCGCCGCAGGCACCCACGCCCCGCGCCCAGTGGCACCAGCAGGAGCGCCAGGCGCCCACGCCCCAGCCTCCGCACCACACGCAGCACCAGCGCCAGCCGCCCACGCGCCTGCGCCAGCAACACCAGCAACCGAAGCGCCGAAGGCGTAATTTTTTTGGAGTGCGGGAGCGCAGCTCCCGCTTTTGATGTGTAAGCACGGAAGCTATCCCAAACGTAGTACCGCCATCGCAGCGAAGGCAAATGTAGCGGCAGGCTTCAGCCGGCCAGCGTCGGCGAAATAGATTCAGAAACAGGAGCAAAGAGAAACAAAATGCAAATCATCCTTCAAGAAGACATCGAAAAACTCGGCCATCGCGGCGACATTGTCACCGTAAAGCCCGGCTACGCCCGCAATTTCCTGCTGCCGCACAAGCTCGCCATCGAAGCCACCACCGGCAACATGAAAGCTCTCGAGCGCATTCGCACCTCGCTCGCCAAGAAAACCGCCAACGAGCTCGACGCCGCGCAAAAGCAAGCCGCGCTGATCAACGGCGTCTCCGTGCGCTTCACCCGCAAGACTGGCGAGAACGATCAGCTCTTCGGCTCCGTAACCTCCGCCGACGTCGCCGAAGCCCTCGCCGCCCAGGGCTTCAAGATCGACAAGCGCCAGATCCAGCTAAAGGAATCCATCAAAGCCCTCGGCGAATATCCCGTAACCGTGAAAATCTTCCGCGAAGTAACCGCCGAAGTAAAAGCCCACGTCGAAAAAGAATCGTAGCAGCTGTTATCAGTCGCAATTTCCTCGCCGCCACCTTTCACAAGTGGCGGCGTTTTTTTTTTGCGCAGCGCTGTCATCCCGAGGCTATCCGATAAGGATAGCCGAAGGACCTCAACCACTCGTGCTCGGCAAAGAAAAATAATGCGCGGTGATTTTTTGCCCGCCTCGCTTTTCACAAAAAACTTTTGCACCGTTTTCCGAAATCATGCACACCCACACCCGTTGACGCGCGCCACCCATCCGCGCACAATGCGCTCACAACGTTTCACGCATTCTAAAAATTCAGGGGAGTCGGTCGAGCCCAGCTTACCAACCGCGAGGCAGGCCGTCCGCCAGAGGGCGGATGGCTTGCCGTCGCGGCGAATCCCTCGCCACCTGAAAAATTAAGCAAGCAAGCATCCCGTGCGAGTCGATCTTGCGCGGCAAAAGGGGTCTGTGTTACTGTAGGCGAAACAAAAGCGAAATATAACCACGCATGCCCACCGACTCCACCCTCGAAAAGCCTCTCCCCAACAACCTCGACGCCGAGCGTTCCGTCCTCGGCGCCGTAATCCTGGACAACAACGCCCTCAACGCCGCCATCGAAAATCTCAAGCCCGAAGATTTTTTCCTCGACCAGCATCGCCGCGTCTTCACCCAAATGATCGCCCTCGGCGAAGCGCAGCAAGCCATCGACCTCATCACCCTCACGGAAGAGCTGCACCGCCGTGGCGATCTCGAAGCCGCCGGCGGCGCTCCCTATCTCGCCTCGCTCGCCGATGGCATGCCCCGCGTCTCCAACATCGAGCACTACGCGCGCATCGTCAAAGAAAAGGCCATCCTCCGCAATCTAATCCACGCCACGCACAATATCCAACAGCGCGCCTTCGAAGGCGAAGACGGCGCCGACGCCATCCTCGACAACGCCGAATCTTCCATCTTCCAGCTCGCCGAAGACCGCATCCGCGCCGGCCTCATCCCCGTCAAGGACATCGTCCGTGACAATTTTGAGCGCCTCGAAAAAATCTTCCGCGAGGGCAAAAGCATCACCGGCATTCCCACCGGCTATGTCGAGCTAGACAAGCTCACCTCCGGCCTGCAATCTTCCGAGCTGCTCATCCTCGCCGCGCGCCCCTCGCAGGGAAAAACCGCGCTCGCCCTCAACCTCGCCGAAAACATCGCCATCCGCGCTGGCCAGCCGGTCGCCGTCTTCAGCCTCGAAATGTCCAAGGAGTCGCTCCTCCAGCGCCTCGTCGCCTCCGTAGCCCAGATCGACGCCCACAAATTCCGCACCGGTCATCTGTCTCGCGAAGATTGGCGCCGCATGACCGAAGCCCTCGGCACCATCTCCTCCTCCCCCATCTGGGTCGACGACGCCGGCTCCATCTCCGTCCTCGAAATCGGCGCAAAAGCCCGCCGCCTGAAGCGCGACAAAGGTCTTTCCCTCCTGATAGTGGATTACTTGCAGTTGATCACCGCCCGCGGCCGCTTCGGCAATCGCCAG
>Ga0210409_10001656_pt1 | contig 28208 bp, 17 predicted proteins | sample IncBWH17MmetaG_FD_161649 | JGI IMG/M metagenome (GOLD analysis project Ga0210409, IMG submission 161649) | Forest soil microbial communities from Barre Woods Harvard Forest LTER site, Petersham, Massachusetts, United States - Inc-BW-H-17-M | ecosystem: Environmental > Terrestrial > Soil >...
CAGGTTGCCTGCCGACCGCAAGGTTGTGAACGTTTCCCCGCTGGGTGCAGTGGGCCCTCCGGCGGCCAAGCTGTCTGTAATCGTAACGAGTTTATTTGGATCAGCGCCCTGATCGCCATTTCCACTCACCGTGGAAGTTATCGCATAAATGGTTGCAGTGCCGTCGCCGTTCACGACGCCGGTAAGGTTGCGAAGACCGTCAGTCGCGGGAGCCCAGGGAAGTCCGCTCACGGGATTGTTTCCAGCCAGATAGCCGGGTACGACGTAAGGTTTGCCCAAGTCTAGCCCTGCCTCCAATATATAGGCGAGTTCCCACTGCTGCTTAGCGGCATCAAATACCCACTTTTGCAATCCCGCGGTCGTCTGAGCTGCAGCCTTTGTATATGTATTTGTGGCGGCAGAATACGTATTGTCGCCGTTACCTTCATCTGCAATATACAAGGTGTTGGCGTTGGCAAACCAAATGCCAAATGGAAACGCGTTTGTCGAGCTTTTGGCCAACGTGGTATTGAAGCCCTTCAAAATGCACATATTGTAGGGAACCACGCCCTCTGACTGTAGCAGTGTTGGGTCATACGCAATTCCCGCTGTCGGCAACGCCGCCGAAGGCTGCGGAAGGCCGACCCCGCCAGCGCCTCCCGCAGGGGTTGGGCAAGCCAAGCCGGTAGTATCAATGAAATAAACCGTGTTGACTCCATTTGAGCCACTGCCCTTGGAAAGATAAATGACGTTGTTGAAAATCGTGAGGCCCCGGAAATTCGTGTCCTTTCCGACCTTGTCCGCCTTCTTGCCTAGTTGCGTGATGTTGAAGCTTCCTACAGGCGTCGGATCTCCTGGCTTTTGCGCGACAAGCGCCTTCACCTCCGGAGTGAGTATTTGCGCGCCAGCCCCGATAATGATGCCATCAGGCTGAGGATTAAGGCCGTTGCCGGCATTGCCGGCGGTGTACACCACGTTCGCCCCTTGTGTATTGTTCAGGATCGCCGCGCGCCCGTTGTTGCCGCTGTACGCGTTGGTTTTGGTGAACTTGAAATTTCCCTTCTGGTCCAGCTGCGCGACGACACGATACACACTTTCCCCGACGGGATTTGTCGGATCGACCGCCCCGGCAGTATTGGAATTCGATACGTCAACCGCGTCGATAGGTGCGAGGTAACCCATAAAAGTGAGATAGCTCTGGTCAGTCGAAAGATTCAAGGCCAGTTCCGATTTTGAGCTGAAGCTGGTAACCATCTGGTCCTTCGTTGGTGGAACACCATTTTGCAAGCTGTTTGGAACCTCAAGCGTATTAATTAGTGAGCCCGATGTAGTGATCTGATCGAGGAAAATCTTCGAGGTGATGCCGAAGCTGCCGTCAACCGTATCATTGTTCCAGACGTATGGATAAGTGCCGTCATTTATTGCCGTGGTGGGCGGGTCGGTGCAGGAACCTGAAGCCGGCGAGCAGTTTGGCGGGAGAGCGGTAACTCCTACTACGACAGTATTTGGGTTGTTGTCGTAAACGCTGCGGCTGACCACCAGATTCTTAGGGGAAAAAAATGAGCTTCCGTTTTGGCTAAACGCTACGCCGCTGGCAATAAAAATAATCACTAAAATTACAGTGAGCTTCGGCGCTAGTGTAGACATAGCGCGATGCTTTCCGGGCTTTACCATCTTGAGACTCCTTTTTTGATTTTGGACGGGCATCTGAGGCTGGCCCCCAAATATTTCGGAGTCATGAAACCTCGGTGAACCTTCCGCAAAACAAGGCGGCGGAACGTCCAACTTCAGAAATCAAGAAAGAAACGACAAGCACCTATGGTCGAAAGCATACTTCTGTACTACGCACTCGGATCGATGATCCGTTCCACTTCAATGGTTTTCTTGCGTTACCGGACACAAATGGTTTGCAACGAGTTTGACCCTGGGCAGCGCTTGTAAAGTGAGGGAATAAAATTTTGCCTACTGCGTGGCTGCGTCAGTGAGGCCGACAAGTTTCCGAAATTCAGCGTTGTCGTGCAAGCAATCGAGATCGGTGTCCCTGGACGCCCAGTTCAGGTTACCGTAACCCGCGGCGAGCGCCTTTTTCAGCGTAGCAAGCGCTTCCGTCTTTTTCCCCAGCACTCCATACGCGCAAGCGGCATTGTATAAAGTGTTGCCATCGTTGGGACGAAGCGCGACAGCCGTTTGCAGGTGCCTCAAGCTTTCCTCCGCCTCCCCGATAGAGGCCAGGTTCGTGGCCAATAAGATTCGCGCACGTACGTCCTCAGGAACCAATTCCAATTGTTTCCGCAACACCACGTTCATGCGCTCACGGATGTTTGCTGCTTCTTTTTTCCGCCCAAGGCGTTCGAGACACAAATTGAACGGTATGTACGTGTTGTAGTCGTCGCCGTTGACCTCCAGCGCTTGCTCGACGATATTCGCACCTTCCTCGTACTTGCCTGTCGAAAACAATGCACGCGCCAGGATATTCCAGGAACCGTCGCAATCCCTTTTGCGCTCGATCGCCCGTCGAGCCATCAACTCCGACTCTTCATATTTCTTTTGTGCGTAGAACAGTCTCGCTCTCGCGACCATGACCTCCGGTAGCTCCGGTGCAAGTGCCATGGCGCGGTCGCAGGCCGCCAGTCCCCTCGAAATCCATTCAGGCGTTTGTTCACGAATCTCGTAGATCAGACCGCACAAATGGGCAATTCCGGCATGAGCCAGCGCGAAATTTTTGTCCAGCTGGATGGCCTGTTCGAACATCTGCAAGGCGTAATCCATATTTTCGCGCCGCGTGTAGCTGCGGCCGCGCAGGTAGAAATCGTAAGCCTGGGTGTTTTCGGTGGGCTTGAGCCCGATAGTCTTTTCTTCCTGAGGGGTCAAGGTGATGCGTAGGGCCTGCGCGATGCTGCGCGCGATTTCGTCCTGAATGGCAAAGACGTCCTCGAGTTGCCGGTCGTAACGTTCAGCCCACACCGAATGCCGCGTGGAGCCTTCCACGAGTTGCGCGGTAATACGTAGGCGATTTCCGGAGCGCCGAATCGTGCCTTCCAGGACGAAGGTCGCTCCAAGCTGTTGCCCAACTTGTGGCGCCGCCGTCGGTTTATCGCGAAATGGCAGCATCTCTGACCGCGGAAAAATCTGCAGCTGCGTGATTTTTGATAGCTCCGTGATGATGTCTTCGGTCATCCCGTCGCGAAAATATTCGTCTTCCTTGCCGCCGCTCTGATTTTCGAAATAGAGAACGGCAACCGACTTCTTGGCCGGCGCCGCCGCGGGACGTGAGCTTGAAGAGTCGCTGCTTTCTGCACTGACACGCCGGTTCGAGTCCAGATCCCGCTTCAGGCGTTTAAGGTCTGCGCGAAGCTCGCTCGCGGTCTGGTAACGCAGCTCGGTATCTTTTTCTAGTGCCTTGCCAAAAATATTTTCTAGCGCCATCGGCAATTTGGAATTCAACCTGGTAGCCGGAGCAGCGGTGGAATTCAGGATGCCATCGAAAATCACAGCAGCGGTCGAGCCCCCAAAGGGAACCGTTCCCGTAGACATTTCATACAACACCACACCCAGCGAAAAGAGATCTGAGCGCGCGTCGAGCTCTTCGCCGCGCGCCTGCTCCGGCGACATGTACGCGACAGTGCCAACCGAGCTGCCAGGGCTAGTGAGAAGATCCTCGTCGCCGACTTGGGTACGGGATTGCAGAGTCGATTCGCCGACTGACGCTCCCCTATGTTGCGTCTGGGCTAGCTTGGCAAGACCGAAGTCCAGTATCTTTGCCGGCCCGCGACTCACCAGAAAAATATTTGCGGGCTTGATGTCGCGGTGCACGATCCCTTTGGCGTGAGCGGCGTCGAGCCCATCGGCAATCTGAATGCCGACTTCGAGAAGTTCCCCCAGAGAAACGGGCTTCCCAGAGATGCGATGCTTCAGCGTCTGTCCCTCCAGAAGTTCCATGGCAATGAAGGGACGGCCGTCGAATTCTCCAATATCATAAATCGTGCAGATATTTGGATGGTTGAGCGAAGACGCGGCCCGCGCTTCGCGACGGAATCGCTCTATTGCTTGCGTATCCTGAGAAGTGTCGTCAGGAAGAAATTTAAGCGCGACACTTCGGCCCAGCCGCGTGTCTTTGGCCTTGTACACAACGCCCATTCCCCCGCCACCCAATTTTTCCAGCACACTGTAGTGAGAGATGATCCGACCAGGAAGGGAGTAAGTGTCAGCCATGAGCCATGAAGTCTAACCCAAGCGTTTTAAGTCAAGCAAACTCGCGGGATGCGACCAGGCAAGACAAACCGGCCCGATGTATCCTTCCGATTCCATTGTGGTGGCTCACCTTGACATTCTACTAAAAGCGAACTATTCTCACCTAGAATGTCTACTAAAGAACACAAACAACGGATCGAACTGTTGCAGGGCACTTTGGATCTGCTGATTCTGCGCACCCTGCTGCTGGGCCGCGCCCACGGCCACGCCATCGCCAAGGCGATTGAGTTCAACTCGGATGATGTACTGCAAGTCGAACAGGGCTCGCTGTATCCAGCGCTGCACCGACTGATCAAACGGGGATGGATTGCGGTCGAAGCGGGCATCTCTGAGAACAATCGCCAGGCGAAGTTCTACCGCTTAACCGCCAAGGGCCGGCGGCAACTGGCGCTCGAGACCAGCAAATGGGACAAGTTAGCCGGAGCGATCGCGCGGATTCTCCGGCCAGCGGAGCAGGGGGACGAATCATGAGGCGCCGCAAGCGTATGTTGGAAGAGCTCGAGCAGGACATTCGCGACCACATCGAGCGCGAGACGCAGGACAACGTCGAGCGCGGGATGCCGCCCGAGGAAGCGCGTTACGCGGCGATGCGCAAGTTCGGCAACGTGACACGAGTTAAGGAAGAGACACGCGAGGTGTGGAGTTTCGTTTGGCTTGAGCAGTTGCTGCAGGATATTCACTTCGGCCTCCGCATGCTGCGCAAATCTCCTGGGTTTGCGGCAGCGGCCATTCTGACGCTGGCGTTGGGCATTGGCGCAAATACGGCAATTTTCAGCTTGATAGATGCTGTAATTCTGCGCTCGCTGCCGGTCCAGAATCCCTCGGAGTTGGTAGTGCTTAGGTGGGGCGCGCGCAATGCGCCCAACATTCACGGCTACATGAATTCTGGAGATTGCCCCTCGGACCTGAGGGCCGGCGCGACGAATCCGTCAGGCTGCTCATTTTCGGAACCGCTGTTTCGCGAAATAGCGCAAGCAAATGTTTTTCAGTCTACGGCTGCCTTTGCCAACTCTGGTAGGTTGAACTTGACCGGGAATGGCCCTGCGACGGTCATCAATGGCCAGCTCGTTTCGGGGGATTTCTTCCGCACGATGGGTCTTAAGCCCGCGGCCGGCCGGCTGCTCCAAGCGGATGACGACAAACCGTCCGCCCCACCTGTCGCCGTGCTGAATTATGGTTACTGGCAGAGCGCCTTCGGAGGCTCCCGTGACGTCATCGGCCAGGCGATCGAGCTGAACAGTGTCCCATTCACGATCATCGGCGCAGCTGAACAGCGATTCACCGGAATCGCTCCGGGCAGCGACTACGATGTTTGGCTGCCGCTCTCCGACGCGCAACGCATTACCGATCCTATGCGCTGGCAAAACCGCTCTGGCGACGTGAGTAACTGGTGGCTCACGATTGTCGGTCGGCTCAAACCCGGAACGCAACTTGCCCCGGCCGAGGCAGCGGTGAGCGGCCTTTTCCGAAACGAAATGCTTCACGGCTCCGTTCCGCTCTTCCATGCTGGCGAACCGATGGCGCTGCGTGCCCCGCTGGCCGCACCGGCAGGTGGCGGCGCCGAGCTTCGGCGTGAAGTGATTGGCGGCGGAGGGCCGCCCACGGGCGGCAACGGTCCGTTAATCTCGTCTATACCACCGCAGGGTAATAAGCCCTTCATTCGCCCAGCGCCGCCAGGAGGTCCTCAGAAGGGCAGCCTGAGCGCACCCGAAACGACTAGCGGCCCGCAGACGTTATCGAGTGTCGCCGATAATCCGCAAGTGACGCTGGTGCCGGCGCAAACCGGCTTGACCGGCGCCCGCGCCCAATACTCTGATCCCCTGCGGGTCCTGATGCTCGCCGTGGGCATTATTCTGCTGATTGCTTGCGCAAACGTTGCCGGGCTGATACTCGCTCGTGGGGCTGCGCGGCAAAAGGAGATGGCGGTGAGGCTGGCCTTGGGCGCGGGCCGCGCGCGAGTGGGCCGACAGCTCCTAACTGAAAGCGTGCTGCTCTCGTCCCTCGGCGGCACGTTCGGGATTCTGTTTGCCTACTGGGGAGCACACACGATTGTTTCGTTTGTGTCCGCCAATCAGACGCGTCCGCTCGGGTTCGCAACAGGCGTTGATCTGCGCGTCCTCGGATTCACGGTCGCGGTTTCACTGCTCACTGGAATTCTTTTCGGCATCGCTCCAGCTTTTCGTAGCCTGCGAGTGAATCTGACGCCGGCACTCAAGGAAGGCGAGGGAAGCTCCGCCAGTTTCGGTCACGCCGGAGGAAGATGGCTTAGCATCGGCAATACGCTAGTGGTCGCGCAAGTCGCACTTGCCATCGTCGTTCTGGTTGGAGCCGGACTGCTAGTGCGCACGCTCGCGAACTTGCGTAGCGTCGACGTTGGATTTGATTCCCATAATATTTTGATTTTCGGGATCGATCCGACGCTGATCGGCTATAAGGGCCCGCAGGTAGACAGCTTCTATCGCGACTTGCAAGGGCGGCTCTCCGAAACGCCGGGAGTGAAGTCCGTCAGCTATTCGATGCTGCCGCTGTTAAATAACGGGTTGATGGTCACCGTGTTCCACTGGCCGGGCACCCCGCAAGATCAACAATCCGAAGCGGACATGCTCGGCGTGGGACCAAATTTCTTCGGGACGCTGCATATTCCATTTCTTGCCGGCCGCGAATTCAACGCTTCCGATTTCAAGCTGTCCGCGTCGAATAGCGCGGCGACTCCGACTTCGGCGCCGACTCCGGTAATTGTGAATCAGGCGTTCGTCGAAAAATACCTGGGCAAGGAAAACCCGCTCGGAAAAGAATTTGGCGAATCGCCGGCAGACGCAAACGGACCGCCGAGTCCTGGCTACGAAATCATCGGCGTGGTGCGAGACGCGAAATATAGCAACCTGCGCCGCGAGATTCACCCCGGCATGTATACGCCACAAAGCGCCGGAGGAGCGTCATTTGAATTGCGCACGGCGGCCGATCCCCAGGCGATTCTTCCCGCGATACGGGAAGTCGTTTCGCAAGTAAGCACCAATTTGCCGCTGTTTGACGTGAAAACAGAATCGGTGCAAATCGACCGGTTGCTGTTTCAGGAACGGCTGGTCGCGCGATTAGCCGGCTTCTTTGGCTTGCTGGCGCTGGTGTTGGCGTGCGTGGGACTTTACGGACTGCTTGCGTATGAAGTTTCGCGACGCACACGCGAAATCGGAATTCGCATGGCGCTTGGGGCGCATCCCGGAAGCGTGCTCAAGCTGGTTTTACGACAAGGAATTGTGCTGGCGATAGCCGGGGCCGCCGTGGGCATCGGCGTGGCGCTAAGCGTGACCCGCTATTTGACTTCGATGCTCTACGACGTCCATGCCAACGATCCATTAACGATGATTGCCGTCGCCGCGCTGCTAACGGTTGTGGCGCTTACTGCGTGCTATATTCCGGCTCGCCGTGCAATGCGTGTGGATCCCATGGTGGCACTGAGATATGAGTAGTGCCTTGGCATGTGGGCTTCCCGGTGTCTGTTCTCGAGTCACGGGTGACTCGGAAGTATTCCACTTGCCTGATATGCGTTAATCGGGCACTGCCGAAATTGGCCCTAGGATCGCGCGGTGTTCGCTTGCCAGACTCATTTTTTAAATTGAATACTTTTCCAACCCTCTGACGTCGCTGTCCCCCGGTTCTTAGGAATTCGGTCCAGTATCGGTAGTGGCCCGTAAAGCATTGCTTCACAAAACTAGCAATTCGGAAGTAATTTTCATTCGGCGGTTGAGTCGTTCTCCTGCTTTTCTTGGGTTTGCGGCGGCTAACTTTTTCAGAAAAAATAAATAGTTAGTGACTACGAAGCGTAGCGAAACGCCCAGCACACTTTCAACGCACTGACAGTCTCAATCCGTAACAGGATCGACAGGTTGAACTCACGCTGCGGCCATCAGAATTCGTACCGCAATGCGAACTGCATGACACGCGGCTGAGTCAGCAAACTGGTGTACGCGCCGAAGCTTGCCGGCGACTGCGTGAGCGAAGTAAGCAGCGAGGCTCCCACGCCCTGCGCGTTGAAGCGCGTCAGATTCGGCACGTTAAATACTTCCCACCGAAATTGCAGGCTATGGGATTCCCGATAAGGCATTTTCCAGCGCTTCGCGAGGCTCATGTCCCAGCTGGCAAAGCCGTCGCCACGCAAGACGTTGCGCGATCCAACTCCACCAGGCAGGGGCAGGGTGAAATCATTTTGCGCTGCGCTCGGATTCGCGAACGGGCTGACGAAAGAGTCAGGTTTGCCTGTAACCGGATCGGGAACCTGCAAGTGGTAAATGCCCGTCTGAGGCTTGGCGGTCATCTGAGCAATCGCCGTAAGGAACCAATCAGTGGGCCAGCGCTGGCCGCCATCCACGCTGAAGGGAAAACCGCTGGTCCAGCGAGCTAAACCAGAAAGCTGCCAACCTCCGATAAAGGCATCCACGAATCCGTTCGCATCGTGTGCCAGTCTCCGACCTTTCCCGACGGGGAGATCAACAATCCAGTTGAGGTTCATCTGATGCGTGAGGTCATAGTCCGACACAGCGCGAGCCAGGTTCGGGGAAAAGGCGTTGGCAAGCCGGCTTCCCACCAGACCTATGTTTTGATAACCATAAACAGAAAAGCCCACGCGTGATGCCGCAGAGGTGATATCGATGGACTTCGAGAAAGTGTAGTTGAAGTCGAATTGGATTCCATTGCTGAACTGCTTACGCAGCGTTGCTTGCAGAGCGTGATAGCTCGAACTGCCGATGGAACTCCACCCATACATGGAAAAAGCCTGGTCATTTAAGAATTTGCCGGCGCCGCCGTTGAGTCCCGTGGGTCCGTTGAAGAAATAACTGCCCGAGCCGATGTTGTCGCCCAAGCCGCCATACGCGTCAATGTCGGCCAGTCCTACGATCTCGTCACCGATAACGGAAAGGGCTGGGTTGTAATAGAGGTCAAAGACGCTCTGAAGCAGACTATTCGTAACGTTGGTTGTGGAGGTAGGCGTGGTGGTAAACGAATCCACATAGCGGGTGGCGCCCGGTCGCAGCGGTGGCAGCATGTCTACCCAGTATTGCGAGGTGGGTCCCAGCATGGAGGCGGTAACGCTGGAAATCTGTGCCGGCGTGATGACCGCGCTGTAGAAATTGGTGGGCTGCCCGCCGTTATTGGCCAAAGCAAAAGTCCTTGCCAACTTAGACAAAGCCGCAGCGGCTGTGTAGTAGTCGATGCCGGTCTTGGGATCGACGATGTCGAGCGGTTGAGTCAGATCGCGCTGCGTCAGCAAATCGCGGCCGAAGCGGCCTACGTAAGACACTTGCAGCGAGAATCGCTTGGGCAATTCGCGACCGACCGAAAAATCAACGGCGTAGGCATGCGGAGTCTTGAGCGTGTTGTCGGTGCCCCACAGATTGGCCTGAGCGCCGATGGCGGGTGTTTGCGGAAAGCCTCCCACAGGCGGCGATTGCAGGAATGGCACAGCCGCGATCCCCGGCGGCGGATTGTTGAACAGTGGAATGGTGTTGATCCCGGTAATCCGCGGCAAGTCCTCAGCTCCGGTCTGATTGAACGTGCAGCAGGGATTTTGCAGAGTTGTGGTCAGACCCGCCGCCCCGATTTGGTCGAAGCTGTTCAAGAGCGCGAATCCCGCCCGGTCGTAAACGCGGCTAAAGCCCGCGCGGATGACCGTCTGGTCGTTTTCGCCGAAAAGTTTTTTGAACAGGCTGCCGCCAAAACGCGGCGAATAGGCGACGGAAACTCGCGGCGACCAATCCGTTTTTTCGGAAGGGTAGAAGCCGGGCCCGTTGTTCACAGGGCCACCGAGTGCGAAGGCCATCTCCGGCGCGGACGTGTAGCCCAATCCCTGTTGCGCGTTTTTGACGTTGGTCGCGAACTGGGTCCCCAAGCCGAATGTTGGAGAAGTTTGCAATCCGTTGGTCTCCCACGGCGGGGGGAAGAACGACCAGCGAAGCCCATAGGTCAACGTCAAGTTCGGTTTTATGCGCCAGGTGTCTTGCCCATAAAATTCGTACGAGTTGAGTCCATAGTTGCGCTTTACAGGAGCGCCTAAGGGTTGGACGACGCCGTTACGGTCGAGATTGTAGTTGGCGACCACGTCAGAAATCATGCCGTACAAAGCCAGTAGTGGGCGGTCATACGCAGTCGAGGACAAAGGTTCCGGCAAGCTTATGCCCGGATGGCCGAACGGACTGGCGCTGGTATTCGTGGGATCCAGGCTGCTGGAAGTAAAGGAGAAGCCAATAGGAGACGTCCAGTTGGTTGTGCCAAGACCGAGGTCATTGGAGTGTAGATAACTCGTGCGGGGATCGCGCGCCAAACCGATGACACCCCCAAACTGGAAGGCATGCGTCCCCTTGGTCCATGACATATCATCCTTCAGGTTGTGCAAGCCTACCTGGAAATTGTGGCTATAGACGATTCCTTGATCAAGCCCCAGAAATGTGTTCCACGACTGGTTGGTATCACCGATGACGCCAAAGCTCTGCCGCGTGTATCCCCAGAGAAATGAGTTAGTTAGATTGTGGCTTAACACAGCGGTATATCCGAGAGCGAAGCCTTTGCTGTGGTCAACGTTAGTTTGCTCGGGCGCATCGCCTGGCAGGAATGGGGCCCCTGGGTTGCGCAAATCCTGGAGCGCCCCCCGCCAGAACAACAAATGTCGGCCATCCGACGTGAGACGATAATCAAGGCGGGCGATGAAGACATCGTTGTCCAGGCTGGTGGGTGCGCGAAAAACGAATCCGGCATAATTGAAGCCATCACCTGCTGCAAAATCGTTGGTTACGGTGCGACCGGTACAAAACGTCTTGTCAAGATAACCGGTGTGATTGGTCAGATCCAGCATGGCTGGATCAATCCCTATTCCTCGCGGGTCGAGGGTCTGGAGATCAGTGGGGGTCAGCGTCGTGAGCCCGCCGTTTACGTTCAAATATCGGAAAATGCCCTGGCACATTGAGGGCGTGGGAATGACACGTTCCGCGCGCTGCTGTTCCCGCTCGCGGGTTCCTTCATAATTCGCGAAGAAAAATAGGCGGTCCTTATGCAAGGGCCCACCCACCGACGCGCCAAAGATGTTGCGGTTCAGCTGCAGTGGCTTGTTCGGTTCATCATTGTTTAACTCGGATTGTTTTACAAGGTAATCGTTGGCGCTGGTGATGGTATTCCGGATGTATTCATAAGCCGAACCATGAAAACTATTCGTACCGCTCTTGGTCACCAAGGTGACCTGCGCCCCCGAACCTTGCCCCTGATCGGCGCCGTAGTTGGTAGTGGTCACACGAAATTCTTCAACGGAATCCTGAGTGACCGGCAAGACCGAAGTGAACGCGTAACCATTGGACTGGTCGTTCACGTCCGCACCATCAAGAGTGACGTTGCTTTGATCGCTTCGCGCACCGTTCACCGCTCCGTTGCGAGTGTCCTGATCTTTGTCCCCGATACGGTTGCCTGTGTAGGTCACTCCCGCTTGCAAGGTGAGCAAGTCCGGGACGTTGCGGCCTTCGAGCGGAAGCTCTCTCACTTGTACTTCGCTAAAGGAATTTCCGATTGAGGCGTCCACTAAATTCAGCGCAGGCGCTTCCGAACTGACGGTGACTGTCTCGGTGGCTCCCCCAATGCTCAGTTGTACGTTGGCGGTCGTTGGAGTATTGACCAATAACTGCAAATCCGTCTGCTCATGTCGACGAAATCCTGTAGCGGTTACGGTGAGGCGATAGTTGCCCGGAGGCACAAGTAGGAACTGATATTCGCCTTGCTCTTCAGTGATTGCTGTGCGCTCGATCTTGGATTCGGAGTTCTCCAACACCACAGTGGCCCCTGCCACGGCCTTGCCGCTCGGGTCTACGATCGTGCCTCGCACCGACGTCGTGGCTTGGCCCCAAGTGGAAATGCTGAATAACAAAACCGACGCCGCGGTCCTCCAGATAAGCCCCGGAGCGGAGGGGAACGTGTACACCATGCTCCAGAAGCCGAGCCGTTGTCGGCCAACGCGTTGCGATCCCGATACACGTGACGTTGGTAGCGATCTATATGTGCTCATATCCCTCCCTTTCCTTCGGACAGATTGGAGCCGCCTGATTTCTGACACTTGCCTAAGGAACGTTCCTAAACTTCCACCTAGTGCTTGTTCAGCCCTAACGGCACGGCGATACTTCGTCGCCCCAAACTCCTATTTTCGGTGTTGGATTAGTATGAGAAGGAATAAATAAAAATTCAGTCAACAATATGGTTGCTGACATTGTCCACTCCGGATTGTGCCGAAGGCGACCTTACTATAATTCAACAAACTTGGTGGCACGAACCTATATTGAGCATTGCGCGCTGTCAAGAAGAAAACTCAATCGTCGAGCCATCAACAGGCTGCGGAAGTTCTGTCAGTTCATAGCCAACCGCAGAAAGCCGAACCTTAAAATCAAAGAGCTTTGTGCTGCGGAGCCAATTCTGTCGCGGGCGTGAAAGAGAGGAAAATGTATCCGGCGTTAGCCAAGAGTCTTAGGCTGTAGCATTAGGAGACTGACCGACCATTAAATATTTCCTTAAATGTGGTAGATTATGATACAATACCATATAGTAATAACAGCGCATACGCTGAGCGCTGCGCGGCAGCCCTGGAGATCGGGGACTTGACTGCCGCCGGTTGAACGTTCGACTTGAGAACTGTCTCTCGTTAGTCGAACGTTCAACCACCATCCCAACGATGTTCTTGACGGAAAATTTACCTAAGAACACTCCGTTGAGTTCAGGATTTCAACGAGAAGATCTGCCGCCGCGTTGAAAATTCAAATGCAAAATGCTGTCGCTTAGTTGAATGTTCAACTAAGTAAGAGCCCCGGTACTATGGAAATGACGAAGCCGCGGTCTCGCGCCGCCGCGCCACGACACCCTGCGCCGCAAACCTTGCCTGCAAGTTCTGCCGGCATTATCATCTCCTCGCCTGATTTAGCAGCAGCTAAACCGTGAGGGCCAAAAAATGAAACGTCTCACCTTTATACTTCTCTGCTCAATTTTTGCGCTGGCTTTATTTTCCTCAAAGGCCAGCGCCCAGGACTGGGCCCAGGCCCAACTCAAGAAATCCCCTCGTCATCGCGAATGGGTCACCGTCAAACATGACTCGCGCGCGGTCCAGACTTTCATCGTGTACCCCGAATCAAAAGACAAAAGGCCCGTGGTCTTGATCATTCACGAAATTTTTGGCCTCACCGACTGGGCCCAGGAACTTGCCGACGAAGTCGCCGAGGCCGGTTACATCGCCGTGGCTCCCGACCTGCTCTCCGGCATGGCCCCCAACGGTGGACGCACTTCCGATTTTCCCGGAGATAAAGCCATCGAAGCCATCAATCATTTGAATCCCGATCAAATCACTGCCGATCTCAACGCCGCAGCCGACTACGCGCTAAAGTTGCCCGCCACAAACGGCAAACTTTTCGTGGCCGGTTTCTGTTGGGGAGGCGGCCAGACTTTCCGTTTCGCAACCAATCGCCCGGATCTTGCCGCCGCGTTCGTGTTTTACGGCCCGCCGCCGGACAAAGACGCCATGGCACGGATCAAAGACCCGGTCTACGGTTTCTACGCCGGAAATGATCAACGCATCGGCGCCACCCTTCCCGATGCCATCGCCAATATGAAAGCCGCAGGCAAAACTTTTGAGCCTGTCACCTATGACGGCGCCGGCCACGGTTTTATGCGTGCCGGAGAAGCCCCCGACGCTAAAGAAGCCGACCGCAAAGCCCGCGCCGACGCCTGGAAGCGCTGGAAGAGCCTGATGGAGCGTTTGAGCTAGAGCCGTTCCCATTATCGCTATAAAAAACACTAGCCTGAGCCGTAGCCACTTTAATGCGCAAACTGAACTCGCCGGCGGTCAAGGGTTGGTCCTGATGACGCTCGCGCGGTGTGAACCACTTAACTCATGATTGCAACAGTGATCGGCACCACAGGCCTTACCGGGTCTTTTTTGGTTCGGCAGCTGCTCGTCGATTCGGCAATAGTCAAAGTGATGTCCGTCTCGCGAAGGTCTCTGAACATCTCGGATTCGAAACTAACAGAGGTGCTGGTCTCCGACCTCGCGGACTTACCAACGATTCAATCGAAGATTCGCGGCGAACTCTATTTCTGTTGTCTTGGCACAACCATAAAGGCCGCCGGCAGCAAAGAGAACTTCGAAAAAGTCGATCACGCCGCCATCGTAGATTTTGCAAAAATCGCCAACGCTCACGACGCAAAATCATTCACACTGGTTTCCGCAATGGGCGCGAACCCCAACTCGATGCTCTTTTATAATCGCGTCAAAGGCCGCACTGAAGACGATGTGAAGGGTCTCGGACTCCGCTCCTTGATTATTTTTAGACCCGCCCTCCTGGTTGGACCGCGCGCCGGACTGCGTTTAGGGGAAAGGCTCCTCACCAAGACGATAGCTCCGCTTTCGCGCTTGCTTCCAACGCGAATCCAGAACAGTTTCATCACCAAGGCCGAAACTCTGGCAACGCGGATGTTGGCCGCCGGAAAAGCCGCGCCTCCTGGAATTCAGGTGATTTTGGCGAAAGAAATCTAGCTCCCCTGCTAGCGCAGGCTATAACAGAAACCCCTGTGCGTGGCAGGTTTGTACGATGCCCAGCCGGTTGTCCGCGCCGACCTTATGCTTCATTCGGTATAAATGATTCTTCACCGTTTGCTCCGACAGACAAAAACGATTCGCAATTTCCTTGTTCGTGAGCCCCTCGGCGATCATCGGAATCAGTTGCTGCTCGCGGCGCGTCAAACCCAACTGCTGCCGCACCGCTCCCGAAGGCAAACTGGTCGCCTCGCGCTCGAAATAATTGAACAACAGGCCGCAAAGCGAGTTCGGACACGATGCTTTCCCGGCATGCACCGCTTCCAACGTTTCCCACACATCTTTAACGGAGGCTCCCATCAACAAATAACCCCGGATCCCAGCGCGCACATACTGCAGAAACTCCCGCTCCGCACCCGTGCCACCGAACATCACGATACGCACGCCCGGCGCAGCGATCCGTACTTTGCGAATGGTCGAAATATCGCTGTCGAGATTTCCGCAAGACGTAAGCAACAATACGTCTGGTGAATCTTCAAGAATCTTTTCAATGCGGAATATTTCATTCGCGTCGCCGTCAAGCATCTCCAGGCCGGCATGGTTCGCCAGCATTCGCGTCAAACCTTCGTGCCACGCGCGATTGCCCGAGTCCACTCGCACGCGAATCTTCCTCAGGCTTTGGAACATATCGCAGAACTTCAAAGTATCCGCGGTTACGTAATTCCCGCTTCCTTTACTGCTGTCTTTAAAAGCCGCTTGCGCTGCGTCCCCTGCATGTAAAGCCCGTCGCGCACTAGTATTCATCATTAGCAGTCCCTCCGAGTTCATGGAACTCTTCTGCGGTGCCGTCACACAGATTGCGAGCTCCGCTAGGCTGGACGCCGTAAGAGACATTGCAATTCCCCGACCGCGCCAATAAAAGCTAAAAACGTTGTTTGTGCTCGTCGGTGTCTGGCAAAGACTAGGGTTAGCATTTTCAAATTCAGAATAACCGCCCACAGTAAAGTCCCACTCCGGTACCAGTCCCAATCTGGAACCACATTGTTTTTTCGTCTGTCCTCCCACATCAACACCCCGATTCGCTTTCTGGTACCCAGGTACTACTGCAATTTTCTGGCGGGGCTACTGTCAGTGGGGTACGGTTGCGCTATGGTTTTGCGTTCGCACCCGGCGCACACTTGTTAAGGATGTAGCTGTTTAGCGGGAGAGGTGATTTGCCATGGCAACCAGGCACGGACTCCTGAACCAGACATTGACCGCCGGCGGCGCGTCCAGGTCCCCGATTTCCGAGCGCCGCAGCAGCCGCCGCTGCAAAATCACTCAGGTGATGCGCATTCGTCCGTCCGATCCTGAGCAGAAATACTTCGATGATCTGCGCAGCACCGTAAGCGTCTCCCGCAGTGGGATTTATTTCCACACCACGGAACTGGGTTACGAAGTGGGCCAGCGCCTTTTTATCACCATGCCGTATCCCAGCGATCCCTCTGTAATTGTCCGCGAATACCTCGCCGAAGTCGTCCGTAAAGACACCTTGCAGAACGGCATGATCGGGATCGGGTTCAAAACCCTGATGGAAATCACCGAACAACCCGGCTACTCCTTCGACGCGCCAAGCCGAGAGAACTAAGTTCATATCAAAAAAAACAGGGCATCCCGTATCGTGGATGCCCTGATCTTTCTGCTCGCCTCGCGAAAACCCACCGGCTGCGTATTTACGCCGGGACTGGCTTCCCCATACTGATTTTCCCCTTGCCAAACACGCTCAGCGTGCGGTGTCGAACTTTGCCCAGTTGTCGGTTGATGGGGTGCGTGCGGCTCAGAAACCCCACCACTGGGGGCCGCCGTGGCACCAGTTTGTTCATCGCGATATTCAGCCGTACATCGCGACGCGCGAATTTCAATCCGGCCTGTAACGCTTCCACTGCCTCGTCGCGGCGGCCCGCGCTCTTATAGACGTCCGCGAGATTTAGATAGAGCTGCGCCTGATTGCGCTTCATTTTCACCGCAGAATCGCACAACCTTTCCGCTTCTCCCCATTTTCTTTCAGAGCGCGCCAGGACTACTCCAAGATAGGACATGTAATATGGATTGTTCCGGTCCAGGTCCACCGCGCGGCGCATATACGGAAGAGCTTTTTCCGCATGATTGTCGCGCAACAGATTCAGACCGGTCTTGAATTCCCGAAAGGCTTCCGTTTCCGTCATAGAGTCCCCTCGTTTAGCGAGTTTCACTGCGAAATTCTCGGAATTTAATGCACGCACGCCGCCCCAAACCCACCCCCATAGCAGGTTTTCCACTTATTGCGACAGGCAAAAGTTGAACGGTCTTAACATGAAGAACCAGCCGGGCAAGGACGAAAAGACCGAGCAGCGTTACGGTAAGGATTCCCATGCGAGTGGAGAGATTACGCGCCCAATGTTTTGGAAGCTACTGGCCCAACGGCCAGTCTTGGGACAGCCGGACTCATTGACTAAGGGCTTAATCGTTGAATTTTCTGCACCCACGGTTTGCGAGGCTTCCGCGGGGTTTATCGGACTATCAAGCGCTTACTTGCACGCGGCTGGCAGCACGAACATTCATGCGCGCAGCATAAACCGGAAAACGCCCCGCCAGATCTGCCACCTGTTTACGCACACGTTGTTCTACGGTGGCGTCACCCATATGCTCGAGAACGTCAGCGACCCAATCGCCTACCTCTTGCACCTCCGGTTCTCGCAAGCCTCGCGTGGTTACCGACGGGCTGCCCAGGCGTATTCCTCCACCTTTCATCGGTGGCAATGGATCAAAAGGAATGGAGTTCTTATTGACAGTAATTCCAGCGCGATCCAGCGCTTTTTCCGCGTCCGTTCCGGTAATCCCGCGCGAATGCACTTCCACCAGAAATAAATGATTGTCCGTGCCTCCGGTAACAATGCGAAACCCGCGCTTGGCGATCGCTGCGGCCATGGCCTTGGCGTTCACTGCCACCTGCTTTTGATATTCCTTGAACGATGGCTCCATGGCTTCCTTCAAACACACCGCTTTGGCCGAAATGATGTGTACCAGCGGTCCGCCTTGCGTCCCGGGAAACGTTAATTTATCCAATTCTTTCGCGAAGGCCGTCTTACACAGCACCAATCCCCCGCGCGGCCCTCGCAACGTCTTGTGCGTCGTGGTGGAAACAAAATCCGCGTGCGGCACCGGGCTCGGATGGATTCCCGCCGCAACCAGGCCCGCGATGTGCGCCATATCCACAAAAAATAACGCCCCGGCAGCCTTGGCAATTTTGCCGATGCGCTCAAAATCGATGATTCGCGAATACGCGCTCGCGCCCGCCACAATCATTTTGGGCTTATGCTCCTGCGCTAATTTTTCCAGTTCCTGGTAATCGATGCGCTCGTCTTCCTTCTTCACTCCGTAGGGCACGAACTTGTACATGCGCCCAGAAAAATTCAGCGGATGCCCATGCGTTAAATGCCCTCCGTGTGCCAGGTTCATTCCCAACACGGTGTCGCCTGGTTGCAGCGCGGACATATACACCGCCACGTTGGCCGATGTTCCCGAATGCGCCTGCACGTTGGCATGCTCGGCCCCGAATAATTCCTTCGCGCGATCGATGGCTAGTTGCTCCACTTTGTCCGCATATTCGCAGCCGCCGTAATAGCGCTTGCCCGGATAACCCTCCGCGTATTTGTTGGTGAAAATCGAACCCATGGCCTCCAGCACCGCTTCGGAGACCAGATTCTCAGAGGGGATCAGCTCCAGCCCAGTGGCTTGCCTGCGCGCTTCATCGCGCAACAGTTCGGCAATTTGCCGATCGACAACGTCCAGCGGTCGATTCATGCGCTCATTTTCATTGGTGGTCGGACTCATCATCACTCCTGCACACCGAAGGATAGCATCCAAAATTCTATCGGACCGCGCCGCACCGCGCAAACCAGGTCTAATTTTGTCCACGCTCCCTGTTTTTCGCCTACAGCAACGTGCCGTGCAGGATCAGCAGCGCCACGGAAAAATAAATGCACAAACCGGTTACATCCACCAGCGTGGCTACAAACGGAGCCGAACTTGCCGCCGGGTCAAATCCCAATCCACGCAAAATAAACGGCAACATACTTCCCGCTAGCGTTCCGAACATCACGACGCCGATCAAACTGGCCCACACCGTAAAGGCTAGCAGCAGATAATGCGTACCGTAATTTGTAAGATGCAGGTGCTGCCACAGCACAATGCGAAAGAACCCAATCACACCCAGCATGAACCCCAGCGCGAGTCCAGAAATCAATTCCCTGCGGAACACCCGGAACCAGTCGCGTAACTTCAATTCCCGCAACGCCAGCGCGCGAATAATCAGCGAGGCTGCTTGCGAGCCAGAATTCCCACCGCTGCTGATTACCAGCGGCACAAACAACGCCAGCACCACCGCTTTGGCAATTTCTCCCTCGAAAAATGACATTGCCGTGGCCGTCAGCATTTCTCCCAGAAACAACGCCGATAGCCATCCGCCGCGCTTGCGAATCATGTCCCACAAGCCAACTTGCGTGTATGGCGCATCCAACGCCTCAGAACCGCCGAGTTTTTGAATGTCCTCGGTGGCTTCCGACTGCGCCACGTCCAGCATGTCGTCAACGGTCACAATCCCCAGCATGTTTCCCTGCGCATCGGTTACCGGCAGCGCCACCCGGTCATATTTTTCGAATAGCTCCAGCGCAGTCTCCCGATCGTCCATGGCGTGCAAGGAAACCAGCGCTGGATCGGCAATTTCAGTAACCTTAGTCTGCGGGTCGGCCATCACCAGGGATCCTAGCCGTAAGTCTTCGAGCAATTTCCCGTTCGTATCCAGGATGTACACCACGTTCAGCGTTTCACTTTTGTGCCCAACCTTGCGAATATGCTCGATCGCCTCGCCGGCAGTCATCTCCGGAGAGATCGTCACGTAATGCGGGGTCATATAACGGCCCACGCTCTCCGGCGGATAACCGAGCAATTCGCGCGATTCCCTCAACTCCTCAGGTGAAAGCTCTTCAAGAAGTTTCCGCGTAACTTCCGCGGGCATTTCTCCAAAAAATCGCGTGCGGTCGTCGGGGCGCATCGCGTTGAGCATACGTTTCACTTCGTCGGCCGTCAGCGAATGAATCAATTGCCTTTGTTCGCTTGGCGCCAGGTACCCGAAAACTTCCGCGGCGCGCTCGCGTGCCACCAAGCGGAACACAATGGCACGTTCTTTGGGCGGCAAGGCCGTTAACATTTCCGCTATATCGGAAACGTGCGTGCGTTCCAGCTTTTGACGCAATGCTTCCCAGCTCTGTCGCGCGACCAGTTCCGTCCACTCCGAGGGTGAAACCATTGCAAGCATTGGCGCTCTCACTCTTCCGGCGAAATTAGATAAGCCCGGCTATTATGCAGTCTTCTCGATGGGAGGAATTACATTTCCCCGAGATGACTTATTCTCACTGTTTGTGCGATTCTTCTTCCCCATAGAGGTATCCAGGACAAGATGGCGCAGAAAAAGTTCAGAGACTTGACGGAAAAAGAAATTCTGGCCCTGGCCATTGCTTCCGAAGAAGAAGACGGCCGCATTTACGGCGAGTTCGCCGAGGGTTTGCGTGATTCGTATCCCGCGACCGCGCAGATGTTTGAAGAAATGCGCGAAGAAGAAGTGGTTCATCGCGACCGCCTGATGGCCATGTTTCGCGAGCGCTTTGGCGAGCGCATCCCCTTGATTCGACGTGAAAACGTGAAGGGCTTTTTGACCCGTAAGCCCACCTGGCTGACTCGCCCGCTCGGTGTGAATGTGGCCAGGCGCCAGGCGCGTGTGATGGAAATGGAAGCGGCGCGATTTTATGACAAAGCCGTAGCCCGCATTACCGATGTTTCCATTCGCGAACTTTTGAACAAGCTGGCCGATGAAGAAAGAAAACACTCCGCCACCGCCGGCGACCTGGAAGAAAAACACCTGACCAAGGACGCGCGCGCGGAAGAAGACGAATCGCACCGCAAACTGTTCTTGTTGCAGGTCGTGCAGCCCGGACTCGCCGGTCTGATGGACGGCTCGGTTTCCACGCTCGCGCCATTATTTGCCGCGGCGTTCGCTTCTCATAAGAGCTGGGAAGCCTTTCTCGTAGGGCTCGCGGCGTCCATCGGCGCCGGAATCTCTATGGGTTTCGCGGAATCGCTTTCCGACGACGGTTCGCTCACCGGCCGCGGCTCTCCATGGATTCGCGGCGGTGCCACGGGCCTGATGACCACCGCGGGTGGGCTCGGGCACACACTTCCCTTTTTAATTTCCAATTTCCACATCGCCATGGCTGTCGCGACTGTCGTCGTGGCTATTGAACTCATTACCATCGCGTACATTCGCCATCGCTATATGGATACGCCGTTTCTGCAGGCGGCTTTCCAGGTCATTGTCGGGGGCGTGCTGGTTTTTTTAACTGGCTATTTAATCGGCAGCTCGTAACGTGGAAATGACCCGCCCGTACGCTTCGCAAGTTTTTTAACGATCGCCTTGTGGGGCTGTCTATACCGTGGGAAGAAGTATCTCGGTGACTAATTTATCCGCGGGTGTGACTCTCGGGTCGGTGACATAATTTTCAATACAGTAGTCGTCTCGCATTTGGATTTTTTTCTCCGCGACAATCTCAAACACGCGGCCCGATGCTTGCGGCAAGTCCGAGTATGGCCCGGTCAAAACAAATTTCATGTACTTTCCGCCTTTGAATTTTTCGTAGCTCAGGCCCTCAGGCAATTGTTGTGGCGGCGCCGCGAGCGAGACTCCTGCCCTATAAATCTTCGGACCTACTTTGTAGAGGCTCGTATAGCCGGTGATCTTGTTGTGTTCAGAAATCGCCGGAACAGATTTGTGCAGATCTCCCCAAGCCCCTGGAGCCGTATTTTGAAACGGTCCAATCTTTTCAAGAAAGACGTAATGTGTTTCCGGCCAAGTCACAATTACCGGTGTCTCAGTAAGATTCATAATTTTGTTTTCCTTCTGTTGGATTGAATGTCGTCTTATCTTGAAAGAGTTATCACCGAAAAGCAAAATATTGCTCCGCGACGGGCCTGTCTGGAGGCGTCGGGACACCCCACAAAACGCGCAGACGGCTGTCCGTAAACTGTGCTTCAGGACAGATGGCGGCAACGTCGCGAGCAGCTAGGATTCAGCTCGTCGCCTCATCCTTAAAACTTACTAATGTTCGGAGAACGAATGCGCACACGAATGATTTTGCCCGCAACTTTGCTGCTGGGAGCTATGCCTTTTGCCGCGAATGCCGCCACGGAATCGACCACCGTTACCGCGATCGTGGACAAAATCGTGACTCAGGAGCAGGTCGAGGTGCAGATGCTGCGCCGCTACTCGCCGCTGGTGGAGACCTATATCCAAACGGTGCGACCAGACAAAGAACTGGGTGCGGTTCCCGACGGAGACCGATATTTCCTGGGGCGCGCAGAATTAGCCAAGGGTGTGGAACTTGAGCCGCTGATCAATGACAGCGGAAAGCACAAACTGCTGCTCAGTGTCGGCCGCTTTTTCTCCAGCGACTTTTTGCCGCGCGGATTCCTGCAGATGATTTACCTGGACGCCGACGGCTTCGACCGCCAGCACTACAAGTTCACCTACGCAGGAAAGGAATTCCTGGGCGAAGTACGCTGCGTGATTTTTGACGTTGACCCTTTGCCAGGCGCGGGCAAGGGCCGTTTCGCGGGGCGCATCTGGGTGGAAGATCAGGACTACCACATCGTCCGTTTCAACGGCGCATTCACGGGATCTAACGCCAGCAGCTTTTATTTTAACTTCGACAGCTGGCGCTCCAACTCCGGAAAAAACGAATGGCTCCCGTCCTTTGTGTATAGCGAAGAGGGCAACGTTCAGTACGGCAAGCGTAAACATTCCGCTTTCCAGGCCTTCAAAGCGCAGACCCGCTTGTGGGGTTACGAGCTGAACCAACAGCATCCGGAACAAACCCTTACCAGCGTAGAGGTCGAAGGGCCGCAAATCACCGATCAAGCGGAGCTCGGCAAGGGTTATTCGCCGTTGCATGCCAAACGCGCGTGGGAGCGCCTCGCCGAAGACAACGTCGCGGGCAAGATGCAGCGAATGGGCCTGATGGCGCCTTCCGGTGACGTGGACAAGCTGCTCGAAACCGTGGTGAATAACCTGGAAGTCACCAACGATTTGGACATCCAACCGGAAGTTCACTGCCGTGTGTTGATGACCTCCACGCTGGAGTCCTTCACCATGGGCCACACCATTGTATTGAGCCGCGGATTGATCGACGTCCTACCCGATGAAGCCAGCCTGGCGGCGATTCTTGCTCACGAACTCGGTCACGTGACGCTGGGCCACCGCATGGACACGCAGTTTGCGTTTTTCAGCCACCTGCGTTTTGACGATAAAGAAACGTTTCATCACTTCGGATTTGCACGCAACGCCCAGGAAGAAGAGGCGGCCAACAAAAAAGGCGCTGAACTGCTGAAGAATTCGCCGTATCGCGATCAGTCCGGATCGGCGTGGGCATTTTTTCAGGCGTTGCAGGAGCGCGCCAACGAAATACCTAATCTGATCAGCCCGCACTTGGGCGACAGCATCCCGGGGACCTCGACAATCGCCTCAGCCGATGCATCGCAGCAGCGCACAAAGCCGGCCGCCAACGTTCTCGCAGCCTTGCCGATCGGCGGACGCATCATCCTTCAGCCCTGGGACGACCGCCTATTGTTGCGCAAATTGGAATCAGAGGGCTCCATCGCTGACTACGAAAAGATGCCCTTTGAGGTCGCGCCGTTTCTGGTTTACCTGACGAGACCGAGCGCGATTTCGCACCCAAATCAACCAGGCATGGTCGCCGTGAAGTCAGACTTAGACATGGATCAGCCGTTACCGCTGACGAAACCGTGAGGCCCAGACCGTTGATTTCTTTGGGCCGACTGAGTAGTTGCTGCGTCGTGACTCGGTAGCGAGAACGCTTGGCTGCCTAGTCGGCTCCAGTTAACTCAAGCCATTTACCTGCATAGAAGTAATGCACTACAGACGCCTTTCCCACAAACGAATCACTAATTCCTTGGTGATCGAATGCTGGTGGCTCGGGCCCGCCAGCGCGGTAATGCTTAAGAATGTATTCGCGGCCCACCGGCCCGATGGCACGAGAATATTCGATTGCAGTGCCGCCACCACTCTAAAGGCTACCGGCATCCGCCTGCGACGCAATTTCCAACGGCTCTCGTTCTGATGCATCGGTAAAAATAAGAATTCTGGAAACGCCATTTAGTGAACATAGCACTGCCCAGTCAGCGCGTCCTTTGCCGATGAACTCGCCCTTGATCACGTTTTGTGGCTTCTTGCCAGACGACACCTGCGGTATCGTGCATCCGCGACGTTTTAGTTCCCGCCTTATTTCTGTGGGCACTTGAGGAAACGCGGAGGGCGGAAGCCGCGTAACCTGGCGATCTGCCTCTACAATTTTTTCTGTGACTTGTTGAGAAGGTTTGACGTGATCGATGCCCACCACAAGAAAGACCAGTGAGCTCAGAGTGGCCCAGTTGTAGCAACTCATTCCCGATCTCCTCGAGTCGTCGCGCCCGTAGTTAGTCGCTTTGTGCGTGTGCCGGAGTGGCGGCGCCGTGCCTTCGCAGGCTTTGAATAAAGGTTTGCAGCCTGTCCATGTAGATGTACACCACCGGGGTGGTGAACAGCGTGAGCATCTGACTGAGGATTAATCCGCCTACGATGGTGATACCCAGTGGCCGGCGCAACTCGGAACCTACGCCGCTACCCAACGCCAAGGGCAGCGCGCCAAGCAGCGCCGCCATGGTGGTCATCAAAATGGGGCGGAAGCGCAGCAGGCACGCTTCGTAGATAGCTTCCACCGGGGACTTGTGCCCTTCGCGTTCCACTTGCACCGCGAAGTCGATCATCAAAATGGCGTTTTTCTTGACGATGCCGATGAGCAGAATAATTCCAATCAGCGCAATGATGTTCAAGTCCGATTTCATGAAGCGAATCGCCAGTAACGCGCCGATGCCCGCCGAAGGAATCGTGGACAGGATGGTGATGGGATGAATATAGCTTTCGTAAAGAATGCCGAGCACGATATACACAGCGGCCAAAGCGGTGAGAATCAATATTCCTTCCGTGGCCAGTGAATCCTGAAACGCTTGCGCGTTTCCTTGAAACATTTCGTGCACGGTGGAAGGAACTCGCAACTCTCGTTGCGCCGCTTCGATATGCTCCACCGCCGGGCCGAGCGAAGCTCCGGGTGCAAGATTGAATGACAGCGTGATGGCTGGAAAAACACCTTGGTGATTGACGGACAGCGCAGTATTTGAGGGCTCGTAACGCGCGAAAGCGCTGAGCGGAATCAATTTCCCGCTCTTCGAAGGCACATAAATGGTGTTGAGCGCTTGCGGCCCCTCCTGCGCTTCGGGGGCAACTTCCATCACCACGTGATACTGATTCATCCCTTTGTAAATATTCGAAACTTGGCGCTGTCCAAACGCGTCCGCCAAAGTGTTGTCGATATCCAGAACATTAACGCCCATGCGCGAAGCTGTGTCTCGATCGATGAACAAAGAGGTTTGCAGCCCCTTCATTTGCTGATCGCTATTTACATCGCGCAGCTCCGGAATCGCGCGCATGCGCTCCATAATGATCGGCGCCCAGTGATTCAGGTCGTCAAGATTGTCGGCCTGCAAGGTGTACTGGTATTGCGCGCCGCCGAAGCGTCCGCCGATACCGAGGTCCTGAACCGCCTGCAAATACAACGAAGCTCCCGGTATCGCCGCGGTCTTTTCGCGAATGCGCCCGATCACTTCATCGGCGCTGATCTTGCGCTCCTTCAAAGGCTTCAGCGAAGCGAACATGCGCGCCGTTCCACCGCCGTTGCCACCGCCGGCAAAGGAAGCCACCGTGTCGACCGCCGGGTCTTGCAAAACAATGTCGGTAAACGCGCGCATTTTTTCAGCCATGGCCGGGAAGGACAAGTCCTGATCGCCCTGGATCAGGCCGCTGATACGTCCGGTGTCCTGTTGCGGAAAAAATCCCTTGGGAGTCTTCGCGAATAGATAGAGGTTGAGGCAGACCGTGCCGATGGTGAGCAGCAGAATTAAGAACTGATGCCGGAGCACCCACTTCAGCGAAAAATCGTACGCGCCCAAAAGTCGATTGAAGGACCGCTCCGAAAAACGGTACAGCCGGTTGTGGCGCCCGGTATCGTGCCGCAAAAACCGCGCGCACATCATCGGCGTGGTGGTAAGCGAAATAAACAGCGACACCACGATGGCCACGCTGAGTACCACCGCAAATTCACGGAATAGCCGGCCCACAATGCCGCCCATCATTAAGATGGGAATGAAAACCGCGACCAGCGACGCGCTCATGGAAATGACCGTGAAACCTATTTCGCGGGCGCCCTTCATCGCGGCATCGTAAGGAGCCATTCCTGATTCGATGTGCCGCGCGATATTTTCAATCACCACGATGGCGTCATCGACAACGAATCCGGTGCAAATGGTCAGCGCCATCAAGGACAAATTGTCGAGGCTGTAGTGGCACAGATACATAACGCCAAAAGTGCCGACCAAAGAAAGCGGCACCGCCACGCTGGGAATTACCGTGGCCCACACATTTCGCAGGAACGCGAACACCACAAAAATCACCAGCAGGATGGAGATGATCAGCGCCACCTCCACATCGTGAACCGACGACCGAATGGTGGTGGTGCGATCAATGAGCACATTCAAATGCAGCGAAGGAGAAATGGACGCGCGCAACATGGGCAGCATTGGCAGAATGCGATCCACTGTGGCGATCATATTCGCGCCGGGCTGGCGGAAAACGGCCAGAATCACCGACCGCTGCCCGCCGGCGAGCCCCAGGTTGCGAGTGTCCTCCAGCGAATCCACAACCTGCGACACGTCCTGCAGTCGCAGCGCGGAGCCGGCGTGCCCGGCAATAATCAGCGGCTGATATTCGTAAGCCTTAAAAATCTGGTCGGTGTCGGTGATGTTTATGGTCTTTTTATCGTTAGATACCGAGCCTTTGGCCAAATTGGCGTTCGCGGATTGCAATGCCTTGCGCACCGTTTCCAGGCTCACGCCATAGCTATTCAACTGCGTGGGATTTACTTCCACGCGAACCGCAGGCCGCGCGCTGCCCCACACGAACACCTGCCCAACCCCGTTTATCTGCGCCAGTTTCTGCGCCAGAATGGAGTCGGCCGCGTCATAAATTTCTGCCGGCGGCACATTGTCGGAGGTCAGCGATAGCAACAGAATGGGCGCGTCGGCAGGATTCACCTTGCGATAGGTCGGCTGGTAAGGGAGATCGGCCGGCAGTTGACTGCGCGCCGCGTTGATAGCCGCCTCCACGTCGCGCGCCGCGGCATTCACATCGCGATTCAGATCAAATTGCAAAACGATGCCGGTGTTCCCCAGTCCGCTCGAAGACGTCATCTGCGTAACACCCGCGATGCGGCCGAATTGACGCTCCAACGGCGTGGCCACCGCAGACGCCATGGTTTCTGGGCTGGCGCCCGGCAAGCTTGCGCCAATCGAAATTGTCGGGAAGTCCACCTGTGGCAGTGGCGCTACCGGCAAAAAATTAAACGCCACTGCTCCCGAAAGAAAAATCGCAATGGTAATCAGCGAAGTGGCTACCGGCCGGCGTATGAAAGGGGCGGAGAAGTTGGAGGTAAGGTGCACCGGCTAATCTCCCCGCGCCGGACTGGGCGCGTGTCCATCACCAGACTCTTCCATGGGATTGCCGATTTGAAATTTGAATCGCTGCGCCAGCCAATCGAAAGCCAAATAAACGACCGGCGTGGTGTACAGCGTCAATAGCTGACTCAAAATCAAGCCGCCGACAATCGTGATTCCCAGGGGCCGGCGCAACTCCGCTCCCACGCCCGTTCCCAAAGCCAGCGGCAAGCCCGCCAGCAACGCTGCCATGGTGGTCATCATGATCGGCCGGAAGCGCAGCAAGCACGCATCGTAAATCGCCTCCAACGGCGCCATGCCTTCTTTGCGCTCGGCCTCCAGTGCAAAGTCAATCATCATGATGGCGTTTTTCTTCACGATGCCAATCAGCAGGATGATTCCAATCAACGCAATCACGCTGAATTCCGTGCGGCACAGCAGCAGCGCCAGGATTGCACCGACTCCCGCGGATGGCAGCGTGGATAAAATCGTGATGGGATGAATGTAGCTCTCATACAAAACACCCAGCACGATGTACACGGTGATGAGCGCGGCCAATATCAAGATAGGCTCGTTCGCCAGCGAATTTTGAAATGCCGCCGCGGTGCCCTGGAAAAGTCCCTGGATGCTGGGCGGCATATTTAAATCGCTCTTGATTTTGTTGATGGCGTTTACTGCGTCGCCCAGAGCCGCGCCCGGCGCCAGGTTGAACGACAACGTCACCACCGGAAATTGCCCCTGATGATTCAGCGTGAGCGGCGTG
>Ga0210409_10001657_pt1 | contig 28193 bp, 28 predicted proteins | sample IncBWH17MmetaG_FD_161649 | JGI IMG/M metagenome (GOLD analysis project Ga0210409, IMG submission 161649) | Forest soil microbial communities from Barre Woods Harvard Forest LTER site, Petersham, Massachusetts, United States - Inc-BW-H-17-M | ecosystem: Environmental > Terrestrial > Soil >...
GACGAACACCGCGTTTCACCGGTTTTTGACCGAAATCGTCGTCAGCTAAGCCCTGCAATTTCACCACTTACAAGAAGGGTTTGAGCTAAGACTTTTAGACTGTGCAGTTACAAAAAAGTGGGGGGGGGAGGGGGGTACTCACCGAGATTGGGGGATTCCCGGGAACGCCAATCTCCGGATTGGCGTCCGCGCACGTCGCGTTGAGAATTCCCTACAACCAAATCCTGAACACAATGACCGATCCGACTTGCACTACGTCCGCTCCGGCGGCGGCGGGCACCCGGGAAACTCGCGCAGCGACGTGTTCCCAATGTACTGCAAATCGGCGATTCCGATTTTGCTCGTATAAAATCCGTCGCAGGTCATCTTGCGCAGAAACGCAAAAAACGCGACACCCTGGCTCAGCCCCGGGTCTTTCTTCGCATTCTTGCGATACGCGATCAGGTCCAGCACTTCTGTCCGCTGCTCCGAGGCGCACTCCATAAACGATTTCGCATAACGGTCCGCGCAGAAGCCGTCGAGCCACACAAGTCCGCCACCCAGTCGCAGCTGGAACTTTTCGTTCTCACTGGTGAGCAGGTCGATGAATTCCGGCGCGCCCGCTTCCACCGCTCCGCCGGAGTGATCGTCCTTGGGGATGATGGCGTCGCAAAGCCAGTTCAGCGTTTCGTATTGGTGCGCGGAAAAATATTTGGGAGTGTACCTCCCTGCCGGCGCCGCGGCCTTCTCTTTGCGTATGGCTTGGTGCACGAATTCCGCCGCTTTGGCGGGAATTACCTGCAGCACCGAGCCGCCCACCGCGCCCATCGCCAGCGTTTTCAAAATGTCGCGTCGCGTCACGCCTTGCGAACTCATAGTTCCTCACCCGTTCCGATGCTGTTCATCACAAACTTCCTTTTTGCGCCTCGGATAGTAAATACTCCGACGCGCGCCAGGACAGCGCCATGATCGTCAGCGTCGGATTCTTATCGGGATTGGTCACCAGTGGAGCGCCGTCCGTCACGAAAAGATTCTTCACGTCGTGCGTCTGGCAATAACCGTTCAACACCGAAGTTTTCGGGTCCGCGCCCATTCGCGCCGTACCGACTTCGTGAATGATCTTGCCACCCGCCTGGATGCCAAACGGATACGGCCCGTCGATTCTCGCCCTCGTGCGGTATTCCCCGCCCGCGGCCTCGACAATGGCGCGGAAGGTCTGCTGCATATCCTGCGCCTGCCGCAGCTCGTAATCCGTCCACTTAAAGTGGAAGCGCAGCACTGGAATGCCCCACTGGTCTACAACCTCGGGATCGATTTCGCAATATGTGTCTGGATTCGGAATCATTTCGCCGCGCCCGGAAAATCCGATCGCTGTGCCGTACACGCGTCGCGCACGCTGCTTCAGACCGGCGCCGTAACCTTCTTCGCGATGGCACAACCCGTCAAACATCCCAATACCCGGCATGTCGCGCCCGCCCCAGACTTCAATGTGGTAGCCGCGCGGAAAGTCGTTCTTGCGATCGAATTTCCACCACGGAATATACACGTGCATTCCGCCGACGCCATCGTGATTGTGCGGCGGCATCTTGTCCAGGTATGAAAATTCGCCCCACCCGTCGCTGCCCACGGAGTCGGTGAGATACTTGCCAACCGTCCCGGAAGAATTCGCCACTCCGTCCGGAAAGAGTGTCGATTTTGAGTTGAGCAACAAACGCGCCGATTCGCAAGCGCTTGCCGCCACCACCACGGCGCGCGCATTGATGCGCCTCTCCGTTCGCGTGGCCTTATCAATGTAAGAAACGCCCTCGGCTTTTCCATCCTTGCCGACCAGAATCTCGCGCGCCATCGCGCCGGTGACCAAGGTCAGCTTTCCCGTGGCCAGGGCCGGAGGAATCAGCACTTGGCTGGAGCTAAAATTGGAAGCGGTCACGCAGCCGCGCCCGCACTGCCCGCAATAGTGGCAGGGCAATCGCCCATTGACCGAGCGCGTGAGAATCGCGAGGCGCGATGGAATGCAGATGATGTTCAGTTTGTCGCACGCCTTTTTTACGATCGTTTCGTGGCACCGTGGCTTCGGCGGCGGCAGAAAAACGCCGTCCGGCGCGCTGGAAACGTTTTCTTTCGTGCCGAACACCCCGATATACGACTCCACCTTGTCGTAGTACGGCGCAAGGTCCTCGTAGCTGATGGGCCAGTCCGCTCCCAGCGAATCGCGCGTGTACGAGCGAAAATCCACCGGAGCAAAGCGCAGCGCGATACGCCCCCAATGATTCGTGCGCCCGCCGACGATGCGCGAGCGGAACCACTGAAAGTCCGCCCCCGGCGCGGAAGTGTACGGCTCGCCGGCGATATCCCACGATCCGTTAGGCGCGAGAAACTCGCCGAAATTTTCGAGCGCCGATCCGCCCACGCCCGCGCCGCGGTGCGGCAGATCGTACGGCCACAGCAGCATCTTGAAATCTTTTTCGGGGTAGACCTGCGGCCCGGCTTCCAGCAACGCCACATTCAAGCCGCCCTCGGTAAGCACCTTCGCCGCCATGCCACCTCCGGCGCCGGAGCCGACTATGCACACATCATAAGTTTTTGGCGAACGCGTGACTTGAGCCATCCTGTTTCTCCGTGATTCTATGTTTAGGATCCGAGCAGCTCGCTCCGCACATTCTTCAAAACCCAGGCGGCGCGCTCCACGCCCACCGGCCCGGACAAAATCGGATCTTCATTCTCGATACTCAAAATGCCTTCATAGCCGATGTCCATGTACGCCTTCACGATGGACTTCCACAAACTAGCGCCGTGGCCGTAACCCACCGCGCGAAATGTTTCCGAAGCTTGCGGCAGATCAGCGGTATCAAACGCGAAATTCAGCACACCATACTTGCCGACGTTATCGGGAAACAGAACAGTATCCTTCATGTGCGCATGGAAAATCGCTTTCTGCTTGCCCAGGAAATGAATCACCTCCACGGGATCGCAGCCCTGCCAGAACAGATGGCTCAGATCGCAGTTCGCGCCGATCTCTTCACCGACCGCCTCGCGCAGCTTCATCAGCGTGCGTGGATTGTAGACAACAAAATTCGGATGCATCTCCAGCGCGATGCGATGTATGCCATGTTCACGCGCGAATTTCGTCGCCTCCTTCCAGTACGGGATGACCTTTTCCTTCCATTGCCAATCCTGCATCTCCGCGTATTCCGGCGGCCAGCGATACGTAATCCAGTTCGGCTGCGTGTCCGTCGGGGTGCCTCCGGGGCAACCCGAAAATCCCACGATCACGCGCACATCCAGCCGCTCCGCAAGCAGAATCGTCTTTCGCAAACTTTCGCGGTCGCGCGCGGCGTGTTTTTCGTCCGGATGGACAGGATTCCCGTGGCAACTCAGCGTCGCAACATGAATGCCGCGATCTTCAAATTTCTTTTTCCACGCCTTCGCTTTCGCGGGATCGGCCAGCAGGTCGTCGATGGGGCAATGTCCCGTGCCCGGATATCCCCCCGTCCCGATTTCCATAGCCTCCAGACCGAGCGCGCTCACCCGATCTAGCATTTCGTCCAGCGACAGTTTTTCGTAGACGGGATCGAACACGCCGATGGGAATTTTGCGCAGTGAACCCCCGGAACCTTGCGCGGAACGTGCTGAAGTGGAGCTCGCTTTCCCGCCGGCCCCGGCTGGAAGGCCCGTTGCTCCCGCTAGGGCCGGCATCGACGCACCCAGCAAACCGCTTCCAGTCGCCGCCAGAAACTCCCGGCGATCCATGTCCGGCAATTTGCGCGGAGTTTTCATGCGCTCTCCTCAGGAAAGTAGTCGGTGCTCTGGCACTCGCGAAACCGGCGGGCATTATACGACGCTTTTTGGTCCGCGGAGCTATGTCATTCGCTGCGGCTTGAGGGCATCCAGTGGAGGAATCGACGCAGGAACCGTGAACACGCGCTCGGGAGGACGCTTCTTCTGTTGAATCGCTTGCACAAACATCTCGATAGCTTGACCGGTATTGGGCGGAACAAAGACAGTCGCAGCCAGCAACCCGCTGCGCACCCACGCCTGGCCAGTCTTCGGGAGGCCATCGCAACCGGTGAACGGCAGTTTCAGCCAGCGCTCGCGGTCTGCCTCGGGCAATTCCTCAAAGGCTTTGCGCGCTCCAATGGCCATCGAGTCGTCCTGCGCCCCAATCAGGTCCACCGTGGCTTTCTGTGAAGTGCTCAGCTTCAGCCACGAACGCACCGCGCGCTGCGCACTTTCTTCGGTCCACTGCCCGCGCAGCGCGATGATTTGAATGTTGGCCGGTTTAGTCTCTTGCATCCCCAGCGTGCGTTCCTTAGCCGCGGAATTCTCGGAAGGTCCCTGAACGTACAGCAGCGTGCCGCCGCGTGGTAGCATGGCCGCGAATTGGCGGCCTTGGATGCGCCCGATCTCCGCATGGTCGGAGCTGATAGCGAAAATGGCCGCGGTCGATATCTTGCGCAGCTCCTCGATGTAGCTCGCATCGCGATTCAGCACCGCCCATCCGATGTTCGCCGTCGCGGCCGCGCGCGCCACCTGCGGCAATGCCGTCCCGCCGACCGGCTCGAAAACGATCGCGTTCGGCCGGTCTGCAGGCGACGCTTGTATGGCTCGCAAAATTTGCGTGCTTTGATTTATAGCGTCGTTGTTCGCATAAATGATTTCCGTCTGGACGTCCAGCTTGCTTGCAGCCTGCTCCGCGGACTGCGCCTGCTCGATCTGGTAATCGTTGTCGTTCGTGGTCAGCGAAACAAGAATCCGTATCTTCGCCATCTTCGCGCGTATGCTCCTCGCGCAATACCATACACCGGCACGGCCCCTGACGCAGCGAAATCGCTTCGTTTTGCCGTCATCAAGACATTACCCAGTAGCGTAATACTCAAACCAAGGGACCAAACCAAACAAAATCTTTAATTAGATATATCAATTCGCTTGCCAGCGTCCCTTATTTAGCAGGGGAGAATGTCGCTTCCGATGACTCGAACCGAGCGACGCCTTGCCGAACGTTTCGGCCTCAAAATTCCGCTGCGCGTCCGCATCGCAAAGCCTGCCGCGGCGGAGCACACAGCAGAATCGCTGAATGTCTCTACACGGGGCATATGCTTTGCAACGGACTTACCTCTTCGCCAGGGCACACCAGTCCATGTGGCTTTCGAGATGCCAGAGGAAGTCGCGCATAAGCCCGCGTCCGAATGGCGCTGCACGGGTCATGTAGTTCATGTTCAGCCGAACGGTTCCCCACCGTGTTCGACTACTGTGGGCGTGCGATTTGATTGTTATGAGGTCGTGCTAGCTGTGCGGCCCGCAATGACCCGGGTCTCACCGTCTAATGAGCCGCAGCGCACGGTTTGAGCAAAGAAACCCAGCGTCAGGAGTAGAGTTGATTGGTAGCCCGGACGGGAATCGAACCCGTAATCTTCACCTTGAGAGGGTGACGAGTTAACCAGTTACTCTACCGGGCCACGTAAACAGTCTAGCGTGTCGAGGTTCGTTCAGCAATCTGGGCCACTCTTGCACTCTCAACTCTTCATCGCAAAGGTCCACGCGGCGGCTTCTTAGACCTCGGCCCGTTAAGGCGACGAGACACTGCGCTTCTCTATTCTTTGCTACTACTCAAGTCCGCTAGCCATTTTCGTAGGATAGCTAACTGGTCTTCCTCAACGTTGGTGAATACAACACCCATTCCCACGTTTGGAAAAACAAATACCACTCTCCCGAGGGCAGTGAATGAGGCGCTTGCATGATGGACTGTGACCCGAATCTCTGTACCTTCCGGTGAGGGATTCAGCATGTCGAGGAAGCATCCTCCCATACTCAAGTCACTGCTTCTACCGCCAAGCCTGGTATTGGAAGCGATTTCGATTATTTCCGTGTCAGCAACGAATTGATACCGAGGAGAACGACGGCGCTCCGAGTCCATTCCTTCATTCACACCTATAGACGAACCCTATGCTAACTGTGGCTCTCGAAATACAAAAACTCCTATTTGATTGGTATAGCAATCACGATTGATTCGCGACGGTTCGCCGGCTGCATGATCTTCTGAACAAGGCGACTATTTGCAGGCCAGATCGCTTTCAACTAACCTTCGAAACTCGTTTTCTGCTTCGGTAGTGCTCCGATATTCGCCATTTTCGCAGTGTTCTTTGATGCGCACCATAATCCGCTGGATTGCGCGTCGGCAGGTAGCACTTTGGTTTACCTTGAGCGGTCCGACCATCAGGTCATCGCGTATCCCGCAGCCTTCCACGCCTCCACGCCGCCTTTCAGCACCCTGACGTTTGTAAAGCCCTGCTCCCGGTATTTCGCTGCCTGACCGACAGCGCTCGCTTCGGCGGGTCACGCTCAATAGAAGATGATTTCCTGCGACTTTGGCAGAGAGTTTACCCGCGACGTGAAGCTCGCTAACGATATGGAACCTTCTAGATTGAGCCTCCGGCATTTGGCCTCGTCCTCATAAGCGCAAACCAAGAAGGCTTGGTTCGACTTGGTTTTTGTATGCGCTTGTAGAGCACTGATTCGCTCGATGTCTGCCATGACTTCCCCTCCGAGATAATTAGGGTACTAGGGAACTGCACATTTTCGATTGTAGATGGATGCACTGGAATGCTGCAAACGAGAACAATACAGATTTGCATGGTTTTTGCATTATTCGACCGTTGCAAGGCGTGAAATTTCTTTGAGAGGGTGACGAGTTAACTCTACCGGGCAACGCGAACAGTCTAGCGTGTCGAGGTTCGTTCAGCAATCTGGGCCACGTTTGGCCCTTGGATCAGACTGGGTGAGATTGTGCGTCGCCGATTCACGCAACTCAGGCGGCTTGAGGATGTCACCTGCCAAACCAAATGGCTGCTATTTCATTGCGTGTCTAAGCGGCCAATACAGTATCTTCCTTATGTTTTTTGCCCTGCAAACTGGTAGCTTCAAGGCCGTCATGTCCAACGGAATCCTGGTCGTAGACGACAACGCGAGTATTCGGCGCCTCTTGCACAATTTTGTCGAGAGCAATACTCCGTTCAAAGTTTGCGGCGAAGCGGAAAATGGCGCTGAAGCCATCAAGAAAAGCAAAGAGCTTCAACCCGATTTGGTTTTGCTGGATCTGACCCTCCCGGGCATGAGCGGCACCCAAACGGCATCAGCCCTGCGGCTGCTCGAACCGCGCCCGAAGATCATTTTGTTCACGCTACACGCGGAGGGCGTCAATAAGGAACTTGCCTCGGTCTTTGGGATTGATCTCGTGCTCTCGAAGGCAGACAAAATCGACTTGCTCGCAACACATATCAAGACGCTGCTGATGCCAGACGCCGCAGGTGTCGAGGACATCGCGCCGGCCAAACTCGGTCGTGAGCAGAATCGTCAGAACCGAGTGCACTAAGACCTACCCGGTCGCCGAAGCTCGTACCTTCCTACCACACGCTAGTTCACATTGTTCCGCACAGCGCTAGCGTTGTTCTCACGCGAGTCCGGCGCCACAATTCTTGGCATGAAAAACTCCAGGAACTGGTCCGAATTCGATCGCAAGCAAACCTGCGCATTCGGCGCACCCGCTTCGACGCGCGTATAGCCTTGGTCATCGACGCGCAGCCGCATCGGCTGCACTGGGCACAACTCCGGATGCATGGCATAGGCGACCGCGACAGCGTCAAACAATGTGGGCGTTTGCGCCGCGCCGCGCGACCACTGGCTATAAAGCACGAGCAGCGCGTCGCTCAGCGCGGTGCCGGACTTGAAAATTTCCGCGCGCTCCAGTTCCTGCAATTTGATCTGTGTGGAATCAAGCGGCATGACGTACAAAGGAACTCCAGAGCTGAAAACTTTTTGCGCGGCTTGGATGTCGCAAAGAACATTCCATTCGGGTTCGGGCCCGTGCGTCTGGCCGTAATTGAATTGGCTGTAGCCGCGATACACCGAGCCGCCCATCAGCACTACGCGCTTTAGCTTGTGGAACGTCGCCGCATCCCGGTCAATGGCCGCGCCCAGGTTCGTTTCCGGGCCGATGGAAATCAGCGTGATCTCTCCCGGATGCGATCGTATTTGTTCGAGGAGGAAATCCACGGCATTCGGATATTGCGCGTCGGCGGGGCTCCCTTCGGCGTAGGCTGCCTGGCTCAGAGTGTCCACTTTGCCCGGCGGATGCTTGGCGATACCCATCGCAATCGGAATATCCGTGCGACCGGTTTCCTTCAGAAAACGGCTGAGCAATCGAGCGCGCAGATGCGTGTCGCCCCACGCGCTAGTCAAGCCCAAAATCTTGAATTCAGGACTGTGCAGCGCCAGTCCCACCGCAAAAGCATCATCGATATCGCTGCCAATATCGGTGTCGATGATGATTTTTTCGGCTGCCCCTGGCCGCACCGCCGGCGCATTTGTCTGGGCGCATACAGAGGAACTGAGTAGGGTACAAGCGACGATTATTCCGGTAACAAAACGCACGCTAGCTCCTCGACTCCGCCAACTCCACGACCGCCCTGTACGCCTGATCGATCGCGACATTTGTATACGCATCCGCGCCCGCATCGGAGTTGGCAATCGCGATATTGCCAAAACGCTTGCGCCCGATCACCCACGGCTTCTCTTCCTCTTTCCACTCGGGATCAAAGAGTGGATTTGGCGTGAAGGCATAGCCGTGCGCCCATCGATTCACGGTAATGCCTTCGATGTCGCGCGCAGGGTCAAAACCCGCTGCACCCAGCATGCGCGTCAACTGGTCGCGGATATTTCGCTCGAATGTCGCGAAGGGCGTCTGCATGAGTTCGCTGCGCCCGGCGCGATGCTGATCTCGCGGCGAAAGTCCCGGCCTGCATGGCGTGCGCAGCATAAACAGCACCATCGGCTCTTCGGGATCGCTGGGAAAATGATACTGCCCCAGGCTCACAGGAAAATCGAGCGCAGTGTACGTGTGATAGCCGCCGGGCGCAACAATGTGATGCACGCCCAATTTGTGGAAAGCCGTCCAATTGCGCAGCGCCACGTGCGTGTACACCAACGGGGCCTTCACCAGGTAAGCCAGCGCCTCTTTCTGCGGTTCCGGCAGCTCCGGACAGATGTACGGGATCATGCCGTTGTAGCACGCCAGCACGCACTTCTTGGCCTGAACGCTCGCCAGATGTCCACCGCGGACGTACGCGAGTTCGACGTCCTTGCCGGCCGTCGCGCCCTTCGCGTGTTGCACATGCACAACGGTGCTGTTCAGCCGAATGCGCACCGCCGCGTTGGCATCGTCGAGCTTGCTGTAATCAGCCCGCGCGGTGACCACGTCGTCCATCGTTTCTCCGGGCACCGTGCCGGGAATTAAAGAGCGAACGAGGAGACGCGCGATCGTCGCGTTGCCATCCGGAAAATGAAAAATGTAAGGCTCTTCTTTCTCGGGTTCCGGCAATCCCAGTCCATCAAAACCAGCGTAGGTGAATGAGTGGTAGTCGTCGCCCGCTTCGTAGCAAGCCAGCGCCGAAACGGCGTCGATGCCCACGCAAAACAGATCGTGCGTAAACGTCTGAAAAAACGGCAGCGCCTGCGGAGTCAGTTTGCAATACTTCACCAGATAGTCCGCGTAGCTGAGTTTCCGCAGCTTGGCGAGCTTTTCCTCCGCGGAGAGTCCGGGAAGATAGTCCACCTTTTCCGTGTACACGCGCGCGATGTCGCGTCGCGCGGCATCGGAAAGCGGCGCTTGCGCCAGGAATTCCGGCCACGGCTTCGCGTTCATGCCCGTCAAAAGCTTGTCCGCGCCAAACGTCTCTTTGTCGAAAAACGCCGCCGTCCCCAAAGCGCTGTACAGCTTCTGGTCGTACGCTTTGTAAAAACGCTGCGTCTCAATACCAAGCTCGGCAAGCAGTTCCTTTGCGCCATCGCTGTAACTACCTGGGCTTTCAATCGACTGCGTGCCGCCGTAGCTCAACAGCATTCGGCCGCCGGCGCGAAATTCGTTGCGCTTGGCATGTCCGCCAAAATCGTCGTGATTATCCAAAATCAGGATGTGGGCATTTTTCCCCGCGCTCTTGCGGTAAAAATACGCGGCGGCGAGCCCGCTGATTCCGCCGCCCACCACCACCAAATCGTACGTTTCGCCCGTTCTGACCGGGACTCCTACGGAATCCCATCGCTTGCCGTCGCGGAGTTGATGCGCGTAAGTGAAAGTGCCGTCGTGATTGCCGCGCATTCCAGTCAACGCCGGCGGATAGTAACCAGACGCTTTTTCCCGAGATGTCTCTTGCGCGAGCAGAGCAGCAAGGTATGGATCAGCGGTCAGCAGGCCGCCCGCGCCGATCGCCACGCCATTCAGAAAATCCCGCCGCGTAATCGGGAAATCCATTCCCAATTCCCGGTCTTGCTTACGTTCACTCATGCCCCGAACCTTTCACCGTTGCGCCGAAAGCTTTTTCTGACCATGAAAAGCTGCTGCGCACGCGAACGGATGAGAGTAACATCCGTGCACCACAAATCACACACGGAGGATCGGATGCAAATCGCCATTTCAAGTTGCCTTCGCTGGCTCGCTGTTCCCTTGCTCACGACCGCTGCTATCCTGGCGTTCCCGATTGCAAACGCACCGCAAGCACAATCCAACACAGCGCAGCAAACCGCCGACAAGCCTTATGTCATCGAGTACTATTACAAAGCCAAGTGGGGCCACGCCGAGGAATTTATCGCTCTCTTCAAAAAGAACCACTACCCCGTGCTGAAAAAAGAAATGGAGCTGGGCCGCATCCTTAAAGTCTTCGCGCAAACCCCGCGCTACCACACTACCGAAGACGGCCGCTGGGATTTTCGCACCACCATCGTTTTCAAGAACGCGCAAATCGCCAACGATAACTTTGACTCTACGCCCATCCTCAAGCAGCTCTTCCCGGACCAGGACGGCTACAAAAAGGAAGAGCAGCGCCGCTTTGAGATCCTCGACGCGCACTGGGATCTGCCCATCAAGGACTTCGACCTCGACGCGCACTAACCTTTGGCGAAACTAAAGCGAAGTAACGGCGCGGCCTCCGCAAGCGTCGTACAATATTCGCCTGGAGCCACTGGAGCGATCATGGCCGATTACACCGAGGAACACGCCCGCGCGGGCATCGACGCAAAACTCCCCGCACTCGAGACCTGGCCGAACCAGTTCCCCGGCTACATCATCACCACGAAATTTCCGGAGTATTCCTCCGTCTGCCCCAAAACCGGGCTGCCCGATTTCGGCACAGTCACGATCCAATATATGCCGCGCAAAGATTGCATCGAGCTAAAGGCGTTAAAGATGTACCTGCTCGCCTACCGCGACCTCGGCATCTTCTATGAAAACGCCGTCAACAAAATCCTGCGTGACATCGTGGCCGCCGTCCAGCCCGAATGGTGCGTCGTCCGCGGTGAATTCACCCCCCGCGGCGGCCTGACTACCACAGTGTTTGCCCGATGGCCCGCTCCTGCATCTAAGGGTAAGGCGCAGACAAAGGCCCATCGCAGCCGCGCCCGCAGCCGCTAGCCCGATATAGACAGGCGCGCACGTTGCGAGGGATAATTTGAGATTGTATCCGCCCCTTGGGGCCAACCTTTCAGGAGGCTGAATGAGCATTTCTCCAAACGTACCCACCCCGCAGGAGTCCTACCACTACGAGGGGACCACGACGGGCACTCCGCGCTGGATCGCCATCGTGTTCATCGTTCTCTTCCTGGGACTCGCCGGACTCGGCTATGCCGGCTATTCCGTGCAATCGCGCCTGGAGTCCAGCGTCAACAAAGCGCAGGACCAGAACAAGCTGCTCACCGCCCAACTCGATCAAGCCAACTCGCGGCTGGCCGAGCTCAAGGGCCACGTTGATGTAACCGAGCAGAAGATGCACCTGACGCAAGCGGAGCTCGCCAATGCGCGCAGCCGCTCCGAATCCATTCGCAAGGACCAACTAGCCGCCGACCAGAAACTCGCCGATCAACTGAACGCCGCGACGAAGGAAAGCAACGAGAAAATTAACGCCGTGGCCACCGAAGTGGGTGGCGCCAAGAAAGACATTGAAGCCACGCGCTCCGATCTCGAAGCCACCAAGGGGCGGCTCGAGCGCGCCAGCGGCGATATGGGCGTGATGAGCGGCCTGATTGCACACAATCGCGACGACCTCGAGGAGCTCAAGCGCCGTGGCGACCGCAACTACTACGAGTTTAAAATCAGCAAGAGCAAGACCGCGCAAAAGGTCGGCCCCGTCCAGGTGACTCTCAATAAGGTCGATCAGAAGAAGGCGAAATATACGATCACCGTTTTCGTGGACGATCGTTCTATCGAGAAGAAAGATAAAACCGCTGGCGAACCGGTGCAGTTCTATGTGCGCGGCGGTTCACGCATGCCGCCTTACGAGCTCGTCGTCTTCGACGTTGGCAAAAATCAAATCAGCGGTTATCTGTCGACACCGAAGGAAGGTGGCGCTCCGGCCGCCACTCCCGCGGCCGCGGCCACCAAGCCATCTTAAAACGTACGGCTACATAACTTTCGTCAAGCCCTGTTCTGCGTTCTGGAAACCAGCCGCACGACAGGGCTTCTGTCTTTTCCGTCGCGACGTTAGCATCTAGATAGCTGCTTTCAGAAAGCAGCTCTCCGGAGAGATTCCATGAAAGCCCTTCGCGCGCGCATTCCCGCGTTGTTCATGCTTGTTTTCACGTTGCTTTGTTCCGACCGCGCCTGGGCGCAAGCTCCGCTGGAACCCGCGCAGATGCCCGCGCGCACCATCTTCTACGTTATCTGGCGCGGCACGCCCGCCGGCGACGCCAGAAAATCCAATTCCCTTCTCGCTCTCTGGGATGACCCGGACCTCGCGCCGATGCGCGCTGCCGCGTTGCAGAACCTGCAAGGGAGCTCCGCCAAAGATCCCTCCAAGCCGCAGCTTTCCCGCGAAGAGATCGAGCAAACCTCTTCGCTCCTCGAAAATTCCTTTGTGGTCGGCTATCTCCGCAAGCCGGAGACGAAGGCGGCCGCAAAGCCCGCAGACCATCCCTGGAACGGTATGTTTTTCGTGTATGACCGCAGCGGCAAGGAACTTCTGCTCGAACAAACGATTTTGCGTTTCCATGCGCAGGAAAAAGAGCCGCCGCAAATCTCTTCCATCACGGTAGCAGGTGCCCCGGCACTGAAAATCGCGCGCAAAACCGACGTTACCTACTGGACCGAGCGCGGCAAATACGCGGTAGGCGCAGCGGACCTCACCGTCTTTGAAGAGATTCTCAGCCGCCTCGACGGGAAATCTTCCACCTCTTCACTCGCGCAAAACGCTGCTTACCAGGAGGCCGAGCCTGTTCTCCGCGGGGGCTTGCTGGAATTTTTCCTGCGCGTTCCGCAGTTGAAGGATTTCGCGCCGGACATGCCCGCCAATTCCCCGGTGAAAATCGAGCCGCTGTTAAATGCTCTTAAATTTGATTCCATTCATTCTCTATCCGGCCATCTCACTCTGGAGGGCGCTAAAGCCCGCGTGCAAGGCGCCATTCTCGGCGACGTCGCCCCCGGCGGCCTCTTCGATCTCTGGAGTCCCGGCCAGCAAAATCTCGCTTCTCTCTCTTTCGTTTCACCAGACATAATTTCCTACAGCGAGACGCAGTTCAATCTCTCCGCGTTCTACGAGTTGCTGAAGCGCGCTTTGCGGGTTGCGCTGCCGCAACAGCAGCAAGGCGGCGTCGAAATGATGGAAGGCCTCGCCGCCACGCGCATAGGCATGCCTCTTCCCGACGCGCTGGCGCTGTTCAGCGGCGAGTTCGCTTCCATCCAGAACAATCCCGCGATGGATCCGCAGAAGGCGGTCTATTACATTGGCATTCGCAATAAGCCAGACACGCTGAAGCTCCTGCGCACCGTCTTCAGCGACCAGCTAGGCTCGGAGCGTAATGAAGGAGACGCCACCTTCCTCAAAGTGTCTCTGGGTGGCGGAGCGAGTAGCAGCGGGGTCGCCCAGTGGAATTTTTATCACTTGGCTGTGACGCCTAGCTTTGTCGTCGCTTCCAGCCGCGGAGAGACGCTGCGCGAATTTCTCGCCGGGCGTTTACCCTCGGCAGACGCTACCACACAAGTAACGTTGCCCGCAGCGTTCCAGTCCGCGCGCGCGCAATTTCCTCCCACGCTCAGCGGCATCGCCTTCATGAATCTGCAAAAGATTGACTACCAAGCCCTGAAAGCGCGTTGGATCGAACAATCCAAGAAAGCCTCCGCAGGCTCAGCGAAAAAATCCGCCGACGGCCAGGCGCAACCGCCCGCTGGCGAAGCCGAATGGCTGCTCAACATCGATCCCCAGGTCTTCGTCCGCCATCTCCACTTTCTTGCTGGCGCCTCCTGGAAAGATTCCAAAGGCGTGCACTTCGACGAATGGCTCGAATAAACCAAGTGGGACAGCCACTTCTGGCTGTCCTGTTCCTGCTGGTCGCAGCGCCATCGCTCCGCACCGCTCAATCTCAAAATCCCGCGCCGCCCATCCGAGTAATCGTCAATCGGGTTAATGTCGGCGTCACCGTCACCGACGCCGCCGGGCGCTTCATCGAAGGCCTCCGCAACGAAGACTTCCAAATCTTCGACAATGGCGTCGAGCAGCCCATCACCGATTTTCTCTCCATCGAAGAGCCCGCGCATCTGCTACTGCTCATCGAGTCCGGCCCCGCGGTCTACTTTCTCGGCCAAGGCCACTTTCGCGCTGCCGACACGCTCCTCACCAGCATCTCTCCCGCCGATCGTGTGGCCGTCGCAGCGTACTCGAATGCTCCTGACCTCATTCTCGGCTTCACGCCCGACAAAGCGGCCGCGCGCTTTGCTCTGCAAAATCTGAATTTCAACTTAGGCTTCGCCGAACTCAACCTCTCCTCCAGCGTCGCGGCCACGCTCGACTGGATGGCGCAGCTGCCCGGAAAGAAGACGATCGTCCTGCTTTCCACCGGCGTAGATACGTCACCGCCGGAGAATTGGCGAATCGTCCAACAAAAATTGCAAACCTCCGACGTGCGCATCCTCGCCGTTTCTCTCTCCGGCGATTTCCGCAAACCCGTCAAAGGAAAGAAACGCGACGCGTCGATTACCGCCGAACGGGATTCCGTGAACGAGGGCTTTCGCAAAGCAGATGAATCCCTGCAGCAACTCGCCGCAGCCACTGGCGGCCGCGTCTATTTCCCCACCAACGCCGACGAATTCAGCCGCGCCTACGCCGAGATCGCCCAGCTAATCCGCCACGAATATAGCCTGGCCTTCGCCCCGCCCGCCGCCGACGGCCAGCTCCACTCCCTCAAAGTCAAAACAAAAAACGCCTCGTATCAAGTAGACCACCGCCAAGCCTACCTCGCGCCGCCGACTGACTGAGCTTTCTCCGGGTTGTTTATCGCGACTACTTCTTGGGTTGGTCGGGCCTGGTGACGTGTTTCATCTTCTCAGCTACCACTGCTGGGACGTAGAGGGCCATCACGTGCAGCATTCTTGAGTCCGGCGGGTCGTGGGCTCCGGTCATCGGATACCGATACTTCAGGTCATACCGCGTGATGTTATGCGCGCCATCTTCCCAATCACAGGCCCACGTCCGCACGCTCGTTCTGGGCTCTCGAGATGCATCTTCGTATTGCATCCATCCTCTGACTTGGGACGATGGGAGACCCGGATTCAAGAAATCCTCGCGAAGCGGTTCCCAATGCCGCTTCAGCAGCTCAGCGGAAATGAAAGATATTGTTGGCTCCTCGGGATAGTCGGTATCGACTATGTAAGTAAGCTGTTCTCTTCCATCCGAATAAGTCAAGTATTTCGGGTTGATAGCGGAAGGCGCAACGAGAAGAGACTCTGAGTGCTTTCTTTCAGTGTCCGAACGCCGATGGCACCCACCAACAAGTTCCATCGCCGAAGCAACTAGTAATAGCGTCAGGAGCCGGAACATATCCGCTCTAACTCACTCGAACCCTTTCATCATTTGCGCCATTTTGGTCAGGCGATCGTTGACCTGCGCGAAGACGGTTCCGGTCTGAAACGTTCCGTCGCCGTTGCAGTGGCCTGCGGTCATGCCCGTCAAAATCTCAATGCCCTCTTCGATTTTCGACACCGGCCAGATGTGGAACTTGCCGGCGGCGACGGCTTCCAGCACATCGTCGCGCAACATCAAGTCCTCGACGTTCGACGCTGGAATCATTACTCCTTGCGTGCCGCTCAGCCCGGCAATCCGGCACACATCGAAAAATCCTTCGATCTTCTCGTTTACCCCGCCAATCGCTTGAATATCGCCCTGCTGATTCATCGACCCGGTCACCGCGATGTCTTGCCGCAGCGGCAATTCCGCCAGCGCCGAAATCAGCGCGTAAATCTCCGTGGAGCTCGCGCTGTCTCCATCCACACCCGAATACGATTGCTCGAAGCAGATGCTCGCCGCCAGCGAAAGCGGCTTGTCCTGCGCAAAGCGGCTGCGCAAATATCCCGAAATAATGTGCACGCCCTTGTCGTGAAAGCGCCCGCTCAAATTCGATTCGCGCTCAATGTTGATGACGCCTGACTTTCCCAGCGCCGCCGTCGACGTAATCCGCACCGGCTTACCAAACGAATAACCGCCAATTTCGAGCACGCTAAGCCCGTTGACTTGCCCAATGCGCGTCCCTTCCAGATCCACGAGCAGCGTTCCTTCCTCAATCATTTCGCGAATGCGCGTCTCGATCAGGTTGTGCCGCTCCATCTTCGCGGAAAGCGCCAAGCGCACATGCGCCGCGCGCACCACCGATTCGGCCGCCGCGGCCGCGGCATAATGCGCCTCGCGCGCCAAGTCCGCGATGTCCACAAACCGCGCCGTCACCTTGTTGCGCCGCCCCGCCTGCCGCACGCCATACTCCAGAATCGCCGCAAACGCTCCGCGATCGAACGGTGACAACCCTTCCTTTTCGCACAACGCGCGTAATCGCCCCGCGTACTCCGCGATGACGCCGTCGCTCATGTGCATCTCTTCGTCAAACTCCACGCGCACCTTGAAAATCTTGCGGAAGTCCTCTTCGTATTCGTACAGCAACTCGTACAACTGCCGGTCACCGATCAAAATCACTTTCACGTTGATTTCGACCGCTTCCGGCTTCAGCGCGCTTCCTCCAAACGGGTAAAACATTTCCAGCGGCTGAATCTCCAGCCGATTGTGATTCAGCGTGCGTTTCAGCGCCCGCCACACGCCCACTTCGGACAGCGCCTCCATTGAATACATGATCAAGAATCCGCCGTCCGCGCGCAGAAGCGACCCGGCGCGCAAGTCCATAAAGTCGCTCGTCCACCCACCGCGCGCGTCATAAGCGCGCTGAATCGTGCCAAACAAATTCGCGTACGTCGGCGTAGTCTCGAAAATCACCGGCGAGCCATCTTCGTCCCCGTGCGCCAAAATCACGTTCACGCCATACACACGAAACGGGTCGCGCTCCTGCGACCCAGGCGGCTTTGGCGCGCCGTCCGGGGGCGGCTCCGGCCCCTCCTGCTCGCCTTCGCCCTCGCGCTCCTTGAAAGGATCGAGATTGTCCAGCAAGTGGTGCCGCACCTCTTCCAAATATTCCGCAACACTGGTGCCCGGATACTTTTCCTTCAGCTCCTCAATCACGCCGTCTACCAAGACCGAAGCCGCTTCCTGCTCCAGGTAACTCAGTTCGCTAGCCAACTCCCGCGAAAGCGTCAGCGTCTTCCGGTAAACGACGGTGAACTCCTGCCGAAACTGTTCGTACTTCCGCTCGATTTCCTCCGCTAGTGGAGAATCCAGCTTGCCCTCGTGCACCATCTTGGAAATATCTTCAATCGGCACCATCTGCCCTTCGAGCACCGGGAAAATTTCCGGCAGCGCCACCGCACCCACCTGCATGTGCCCCAGCGCAAATTGCTCGCGCGCAATGCGCCGCGTAAAATCGTCCATCAACTCCTTTTCGCGCACCGTAAACCGCTCGACGATTCTTCCCTTCTGCCGCTGGAACGGTTCGCCCTCGAACACCTGCGGAATGCGCCGCCGCAAAAAATCAATCCCCGCCTGCACATCTTTTTTGAAAGAATTCGCCTGGCCACGCGGCAGCGAAAGCAGGCGTGGCCGGTCCGTAATCTTGAAATTGTTGACGTAGCAGCGATCCAGCGAAGGCTTGGTCGTCGGATGCAACTCTTCGATCATGTGCGCGATCGTACCGCCGCGGCTCGTGCCCGCCAGCCCGCACACAAATACGTTGTACCCCGGCGCGGAAAGCTCCACGCCCATCTTCAGCGCGCGCAGCGCGCGCTCTTGCCCGATGAATCCTTCGCGCAGCTCCGCCTGCGCCGTCGTTTCAAACGGCAACCGCGATGGCTCACACCTCCACCGCAATTTCTCCGGTGGCAACTCCGGATGCACTGCAGCAGGTTTGTATCCGTTCGTAGTCATCGTACTCATCTGAGGCGGGTACTCTAGCACACGCCCATTACCTCGCACGTTATTTTGACCCGCGTGTTACGCAGGAAGCGCGGCCTGCCGGTCGCGATGCCCCGCGTATACGCGGAACACGCCCATCGCCGCGGCCAGGATGGCCGGACCAATCACCAAACCCAGCAAACCGAAAACTTCTAATCCGCCCAACACACCGAGAAACAACAGCAGCTCATTCAGGTGCGTGCGATTGCGCAGCAGCAGCGGGCGCACAATATTGTCTGCGATACCTGCGACGCCGCCGCAAATCACTACCACCGCAAGGGCCCGGCCCCAGTGTCCGCTAAACGCCAGAAACAGCGCCGCCGGGCCCCAGATCAGCGCGGAGCCCACCACCGGCACGAGCGAAAAAAAAGCAATCAGCACGCCCCAGAAAATCGGCGAAGAAATTCCTGCCACCGCGAACGCCAAGCCGCCCAACGCTCCCTGCAACACTGCAATCACCAACGCCACGAGCACACTCGCAAAAATCAAATCGCGCGATTCGCGCAGCATTTCCTCCTGAATATCTTCGTCAAATGGCAGCAAATGGCTCGCGCCGCGCACGATTTCGTCGCCGTCCCTGAACATAAAAAACAGCGCGAAGATCACGATGAACAAATCCACAAAAAATGTGAAGAGGTTCTTCACCAAGCCGGCAAATCGCGAAGCCAGGAACGTCGCGATTCTCTCCGCGCCTTGGCGCAGCGGCTGCGAAAAATCCGTCCCCTGCCAAGCTTGCGGAAGCTGGTGCCGGATCCAAGCCACTGCATGCGACTGCAAGGCCTGGTCCGGATCCATCAGCGCGGTCTGCAATCGCGATGTAGCGTCCAGGGCCTCGCGCGTTGTATAGACCAGCACCACCAGAGCCGGCGCAATCAGCAGCAGCGTCACGCCCAACGTGCTCACCAGCGCCGCGCGATTCGGCCGCATCCTCCGCATAATCCATTCGTGCACCGGATAAAAAAACACCGCCAGCACACCCGACCATGCCAGCGGCTCCAGAAAGGGCTCGACAATGCGATACACCAGGTAAATCAGCAGCAGCAGCGCCCCGTACGAAAGGACGGTAGTCAACCGGTCACTGGTGGTCTTCGTGGCAGAATTGGTGGGAGTCATGCGCGGTATATAATCAAATAAGGATAGAGCGGACGCTGAAACCGCGAGGCCATACCCCAGGTTGTCATCTTGCGGATGCCCCAGACGTTTCGTCTCGCCGACGGAGTAAATTCAGAGTGCCCTCCAAATCGATTCAGCTAAGCTCGTACCAGCTCCGTCTCCTTGCTGTACTTGTTCTAGTCAACTTTGTCAACTTCGCCGCGCGCTGGGTGTTCATTCCGCTTATCCCGATGCTGCGCAACGATCTTGGTATCACCGACGAGCAGCTCGGTTCCCTGCAAACTTCGCTCCTGGTCGTTCTTGCCGTCGGCAGTATTCCCTTTGGATTGCTCGCCGACCGCTTCAGTCGCAAAGCCATCATCGTTTTCGGAATTGCTTGCTGGAGCCTGGCTACACTGGCGGGCGGCTTCGCCGGCAGTTTCCTATTTTTAGTAATCGCGCGCGCCTTCGTTGGCGTCGGTGAAGCCGCCTACGCCCCTGCCGCGCAATCCATGATTTCCGGTGCCTTTCCGACCGAAACGCGCGCCACCGCGCAAGCCATTTTTGCCAGCGGCATGCTGATCGGCGGGGCCGCGGGGCAAGTCCTTGGCGGCCTGATCGCTCCGCGTTACGGCTGGCAGGCCGCGCTTTTCGTGATCGCCGCCGTTGGCCTTCTTCCTGTAATTGCGATGATGACTCTGCAAGAGCCGCCGCGCGGCTCGGCCTCGGAGACCTGCCCGATTCTAAAGTTGCTCACCGTCCCGGCATTCCTCGCCATGATCGCAGGCGGCGTCTGCATCACTTTTTCCTGCGTCTCCATTCTTACCTGGGGAGTCGATTTCGCCGTCGCCTACAAAGATTTCAGCTTGCGCCAAGCCTCGGTCTGGCTCGCGGTCATCGGTTCCGTGTGCAGTCTCTGCGGCGTTCTCTTCGGTGGCTTCGTCGCGGATCGCTTACAGCGGCGCTTTCCGTTCGGAAGGATCATCGCGATCGCGGTGGCCTTCCTCTTCGCCGCCCCCTTCGTTCTTTTAGCCATCCAGACCGACAAGCGTACGCTCGTGCTCGCCGCACTGGCTCTGGCCTCTTTCTTCATGTCCTGGTATCACGGCCCGGTGACCGCGGTTATTCACGACATGATGCCCCGGCGGGCCCACGCGACGTCCATCGGGGTCTATATGTTCGTCACCCAACTGGTCGGGGCCTTCGGTCCCAAGCTAGTCGGAAGAATTTCTGACCTGCACGATATGCAGCTTGCGTTACAGATTGCGGTGGCAGTAATGGTGGCCGGCGGCTTGCTGATGTTCCTGGTAATTCACTTCATTCGCCGCGACGGCTTGCAGCACTCCTGCCTTGAGTCTTTCCGCGCCGAGCCCGGCGACTGATTCTTCATGTGGGACAGCCATTTCTGGCTGTCCTCCGCTACTTGATTCCGATCTGATTGATCAGGCGCAGCACGTCCGCTTCGGACACATCGTAGAGCAGCCGCTCGTCTTCTTCTTCCAGCCGCTCGCGCAGGAATTCCGCGGCGATAAAACTGGCTTCGCGATCGGTCAGGTCGCGGCCGGTGCGCTCGCGAAATTTCACGAAGGCTTTGTGCGACAGTCCGAGCACAAGTGCTTTGCCGTTGACGAAAAACTTTGTATCGATCGTATCCGCGTGCCGCGTGGCGATGCCGTTCCACATATGCGAAAAGCGGCATTGAAACACGGTGCCGGTCAGCTTGGAAGTCACTTCAAAGGCGCCGACAAACGTGCTCATCGCACCGGTGTTGGCCAGGACTGGAAGACTCACTGTTTCTCCTTGTTAACGGCTGACGCCGACCGCTTCGGTGCGCCCTTGCGTGTAACTCTGAATCGCGGCACCCACGCCCGCGCCTGCCGCCAGGCGGACACCTTGATCGAGCAGCACCTTTTCCATCGCCGCGAGGAACAGTAGCACATACGGCTTCTGGCTGCAGTGGCCCATCAGGCCGACGCGCCAAATTTTATTCTTCAGTGGGCCCAGCCCGCCGGCAATCTCGATGTTGAACTCGTCGAGCAGTTGATTGCGCACCTTGGTGTCGTCGATGCCATCGGGAATCATCACCGCGGTCACCGTAGGCAAGCGGTCCGCCGGCTTCTTAACCAGCAGCTCCAGCCCCATCGCTTCGATGCCCGCGATCAGCGCAAGTTGATTCACGCGATGCCGCTCCCAGCGCGCCTCGAGCCCTTCTTCCATGACAATGCGCATCGCCTCGCGCAGCGCATAAATCAGCGACACCGGCGGCGTGTGATGATACAGCCGGTCCTTGCCCCAATAATTCATCGCGGTAGTGAGATCGAAATACCAACTCTGCACTTTCGTTTTGCGCGTGCGAAAAACTTCCTCCGCGCGCGGACTAACAGTGATGGGAGACATGCCTGGCGGCGCGCTGATCGCTTTTTGCGTGCCGCTGAAGCAAATGTCCACGCGTTCGCGATCCACATGCAGCGGCACGGCCGCGAGCGAAGCCACCGTGTCAACCACCAGCAGCGCCCCCAGCTCATCTGCCACTTTGCGGAACGGCTCGATCTGAGTAAGTACGCCGGAGGACGTCTCGCCCTGCGCGAATCCCACAATCTTGATCTTTTTGCCCTTGCCCGCCCGCCGCACATCTTCGGCATCCACCGGCTTGCCATACGGCGCTTCGACTTTCGTCACTTTCGCCGCGGTGTGCGAGGCAATCACCGCCATGCGGTCGGAAAAAACTCCATTGACGCCAATGATGGCTTCGTCGCCTTCTTCCAAGGTGTTCACAACGGAAGCTTCAATGCCGCCGGAGCCAGAAGCGGAAAGCGGCATGGTCAGCCGATTCTCCGTCTGAAAAATTTGCCGCAGCAGGATTTGCGTATCGTCCATGCAGCCCTTGAACCAAGGGTCGAGATGGCCAACGAGCGGACTGGCGAGCGCGCGATACACGCGCGGGTCCATCGATGACGGACCGGGAGTAAGCATAAGCCGATTAGGAGGATTGAATTCCCCTACCGATTGGGGCCCAATCGTTTGAGGATTGATGCGCTGCGTCATGAGAGTGTCCTTCTGGGTCGCATTAGCTCGCTGAGTGACATGGCCTTAACCCGCGGCGAGAGCCACTGTAGCGCCCGCCTTCTGAGGCGGGCATCTTGGCAACCTGCCAGCTTCGTCAGAGTCGCAATATAGGATACCCGCAGACCGCGATTTTTGCTCATTCTCCAACCCCTACGCAACCGACAATTTGGATTCCGAAACTCGGCCGGCGCGTTGCAACCAGCGGCTTCACTGTCGCACCAAGGTAGTGCGAGTTTCTCCAAATCTGCAATAGTTTGCAGTGTTCCGGCCTCTACCTCCACGAACTGCTTGTCAGTTGCAAGGGAACACACGACTTAGCGTTTGCCGCTGTGGAATACAAATTGCTCCCACGGGGCCTGACAGCCTCGCACTTTACGAGCGGCAAACGTTCACCTGAATGGCTGTGTCGGTCGGTTTGCGGTCAAGGAGCTCACCATGGTCGTTCGTGCCACTTCCGCGGCGTCTATCATGGCTTTAGCAGTCGCTGCGTGGCCGTTTCCTACGCAAGCTCAGGAATCGCCTACACCAACTATCGGCTGCACGACCCCCAATGTGGGCGCGCTAGCGGAGGTCGCCCCTAGTACCGTAAGCAGTATCAACTGGGGCGACGGTCTCAGCTTGGGCGCGCCGAACATCTTGGTGGACACCGTGCCCGGGGTGCAGTTCAACTGCAATGGCGGTATGTACAGCGCCGATGTGACCGGCAAAGAGTTTTCCGTGAATTTCGGGCCGACCAATCCTTCCGATGCCTTTCTTAAGCTCGGAGCGGAAGTCAAGTGGGAACTCTCGGGTACGCAGGAATACAAGGAACAGAAGGTCGATGTTCAGCTGACCGTCACGGAGTTCGATCTGGTCGCCAAGGTTTATGTGAAGAACGCCGACGGAGCCTTGGTGCTCGAAAATAAAGACTATATCGTTGTAAAAATGGACTCAGCTTTCGGTGATGCCGTGTCCGACACGAACAAGGTGTTTGTTAATGAGGCCGATGGCAGCGTTGTTCTCGATCCGCCTATCCCAGGCGGCTTTGGCACTGTTGAGCTCAGCACGACTCCCACTGCCACTCCCGAACCGGGTACTCTTGCCCTATTCGGTTCGGGCCTACTTGCCGCCGCGCGCGTTTTGCGTCGCAAGTCGCGCCGCTAATTCCGCAGGAGCGCTGCCTGCTCCCGTCAAGTCTCGTTCCTGTTTTTCGCCCTCGCATGCAATAGTGTGACTCGCCACTTCCAGCCCTTATGAGCTCTTACGACGAATTCCGTTACCCCGGCAGGTTCTATCCCCAGGCTTCCATTGAGCGCATGGCCACCTTGGCGACCCTTTACGGGCTTGAGCCGCCTTCGGTGCAGGGCTGCCGCGTGCTGGAGCTCGGCTGCGGTGAAGGCGGACATCTTATCCCGCTCGCCTATGTCTTTCCCGAAAGCCAATTCCTGGGCGTCGATCTTTCCGAAGTATCCGTGGGCCGCGCCAAAGATGTGGCCACGAAGCTTGGCCTGAAAAAGCTGCAATTCAAGGTCGAGGACCTCGGCGCCTTTCCTGCAGATGCCGGCATCTTCGATTACATCATCGCGCACGGCGTGTTTTCCTGGATACCGCCGGAGATTCAGGAAAAGCTGCTGGAAATTTGCAGTCGTCATCTCGCACCCAAGGGCGTCGCTTACGTCAGCTACAACACCTATCCCGCCGGCCACCTGCGGCGCATTCCCCGCGACCTGGCGCGCTTCCACACCCGCCTCATTTCCGAACCTCGCGCCAAGGCCCGGGAAACGCGAGCGATCCTCGAGTTCGTGCTTTCCGCCCTTCCCGAGGGGTCCCTGCAGCGCGAATTGTTGCGCCGGGAATCCGCCGCCTATCTGCAGTCCGAGCCCCTGATGGTTTATGATCTGCTCTCCGAGAACAACGAGCCCATGTATTTCCTGGACTTCATCGATCAAGCCGCGGAATACGGGTTGCAATACATCGCGGAATCGGATGTCCAGAAGATGCGCACGGCGCACCTTCCGGAGCATGCCCGCAAGCAACTCGATGCCGTTCCGGACCGGCTGCTGCGCGAACAGTACCTCGACTTCATTCTCGGCCGCGGATTTCGCCAGACGCTCCTGTGCCGGGCCGGCCACGAACTCGATCTGACGGTTACCCCCCAGCGTATGGAACGCCTCCTGGTTGCCGGCTCGCTTCGACCACAGAAGCCCATCGAGAATGTGCACAGTGGCGAAGCGGTCGAGTTCCGCGATGCGCAAGGGACCGTGGTCTCAACGAGCGAGGCCCTGCCGAAGGCCATCTACTCCGTATTGGGTGCGGCCTCCCCGCACGCTCTGTGTTACCGCGATCTATGCACGCGCGCCTGCGCCCAAACAGGCACCGCGTTGCCGCTGGACTCCGCAACCGAAGCGAGGCTGATCCGTACCTTGGTCTCGTCGTTCGCCAACGCCGTGGTCGAATTCCACGTTTACGAAGCGCCTTTTCAGAGCACTGTTACCGATCGGCCGGTCGCAAGCCTTGTCGCTCGCTACCAGGCCACCACCGATCTTCCCGTCACTTCCATACGCTTGTTCGCCTTCGCCATGTCCGACCCTGTGTTCCGCCAACTGTTGCCGCTCCTCGACGGCTCCCGCGATCACCCTGCGCTGCTCGCCGAACTCCGCGCCAGCCTGCCTGCCGAGAGACTTACAAGCTTCGGCGCCGAGCACCTGAAAACCGCGCTCGACAAGCTGGCCGAATACGGAATGCTGATCGGTTGAGTCGTAGCAGTAGTGAACCGCTTTGCTTGGGCCGCCTGGTCGGTCCGCTGCGCGGGCCGCCGTTGCCTGGCCCCCCCTGCTTGTATATGCCTTGACACGTATATGCTCTGTGGAGTATACTAAGAGAATGGAATCTGTGTTCGAAATCATTGCGGAGCCGAACCGCCGCGCGATATTGAGCCTCCTGGTCTCGTCTCAACAGTCGGTGGGAGAGATCGAGCGTCAGCTTCGTATGCCGCAGCCGGCCGTGTCAAAGCACCTGCGCGTGCTGCGTGAGGCCGGTTTCGTGGAATCCACGGTGGACGCACAGCGCCGTCTCTACCGGCTGAAACCTGAACCATTTCAGGAGGTGGATGCCTGGCTGGATCAGTTCCGTCGGTTCTGGTCCGCTCACGTAGATGCTCTGGAACGCCACCTCGACCGCATGGAACGTTCATCACCAACGAGGGCAACACCAACGAAAAACAAGACAAGGAGAAGACGACGCGGCCCAAACCGCGAACGTGACAAAGGAGAAAAAAAATGAAAATCAAAGTGACCAGCGTGTACGTGGACGACCAGGACAAGGCCCTGCGCTTCTATACGGAGGTGCTGGGCTTTGCCAAGAAAACCGATTTCAGTCAGGGCCCCTATCGCTGGCTGACCGTGGCGTCGCCCGAGGAGCCGGACGGCACTGAGCTGCAGCTCGCGCTGAACAACAACCCCGCAGCCAAGGCGTATCAGCAGGCGATGTTTCAACAGGGCCAGCCCGCGGCCATGTTCTTCACCGACGACATCAAGGGCGACTACGAGCGGATCAAGGCCCGCGGCGCAGAGTTCACGATGCCGCCCACCGAAGTGACCGGCTCGACCATTGCGATGCTGAACGACACCTGCGGCAACCTCATTCAGCTCACCCAACTGGCACGCTATTCACGATAAGGAGAAAAACGTGAACTATCGCGAGCAGTACACACCGGGCCCTGCCAGCGGGGCGCAGATTCAGAAGGACGGAGAGAAGTGGACGCTCATTCTCGTCCGGGAACTGGGCCACTCGCCGGAAAAAGTCTGGCAGGCGCTAACCGACCCGGCGCATCTGCGCAAGTGGGCTCCCTTCGACGCCGATAGGAGCTTGGGTATGGTTGGAACCACGGTGAAGCTCACCACCGTGGGAGCGCCCACGCCGCGTGTTTCCGAAACAACAGTGACGCGAGCCGACGCTCCCAAGGCGCTTGAGTACAACTGGGGTGGCTTCGATATGCGCTGGGAACTCGAAGCCTTTGGTCGCGGCACGCGCCTCACGCTGTGGACCAACATCGGTCACCGCTTCATCGCAATGGGTGCAGCCGGGTGGCACATTTGTTTCGATGTTCTGGATCACCTTCTCAGCGGAACTCCCATCGGCCGCATGGTTGGCCCCGAGGCCATGAAGTTCGGCGGCTGGCAGCGGCTGAACAAGGAGTACGCCAAGCAGTTCGGTATCGAGACGCCCGACGGGCCGTCTCAGAAAGGGAGGACAAATTAGTCATGAAAGAGGCCACCAAACGTTCGATCTTTCGATGGACTCACATTATCTTTGGCATTCCGATAATCGGTTACATTTATGATTCGCCGGCGGATACTCCAAACTACGCTTGGGCTATTCGGTCTGTCTTTTTCCCCGTATTGCTGATTTCCGGATTGTGGATGTGGAAAGGCCACGTTGTTCGACGCCTTCTTTCGAAGAGAACGAAAACGGCGCAAGAATTAGAGGTATAGAGATCTAATGAATCCATCGGAACGTATTGACCAGCTGATCGCAGGACTCACAGACTGGCGCGGGAAGACGCTCGCAAGCGTCCGCAAGACCATCCTGGAGGCCGACCGGGAGATCATCGAGGAATGGAAGTGGATGGGAAGCCCAGTGTGGTCTCGCGACGGAATGATCGCGGTCGGCAACGCCCACAAAGATAAGGTGAAGCTTACCTTTTCCCACGGGGCCAGCCTCCCAGATCCTGACAAGGTCTTCAATGCGGGCCTCGGAGGCAACGCATGGCGAGCGATCGATCTTTTTGAGGGCGATAAGATCAATGAGCGTGCTCTAAAAAATCTCGTCCGTGCCGCCGTTGATTACAATCAGATCAAATTGAAGAGGAAAGCGCCCGCGGGTACTCGAGCGAAAGTACAGAAAAGCAAGAAGTAATGAGGCTACAGCTTTTCACTAATTCTCTTTGGGGACTGCCTGACAACGGTGCTTGACGCTCCTGGATTGTCGTCACAGCCACGCACAAGAGTTCGGACCACCGAAGACCGCACCCGAGAAACATAGCAACCATAGCGCTTGCAAGCGGATTCGGACGTGCACTAGTCCCGAACTCAGAAGAGTCACATCATAAGTGCCCCATTCCGCGTCGCCAGGGACAGCAAAGCCTTCTTTCTGTCTCCTCATTTGTCCGCAGACACTCAGGCCTCTTTTGCTTTTGCCGAAGCGGTGAATGTCGCGGCATTCTTCCTCACGAACTCCTGCACGCTCAGCGGCGGTTGTCTCGTCAGCGTGAGCACGTCGTCCGACAGCCGGTCGAAGCGCCCCGCGCGATGCAGATCGCCCATCGCCGCCAGGTGGTTCACCACGTGAACCGGCCAGCCCCGCTTGAGCAGCTCGTCCCGCCACGGTTCGACGGGAATGTCCTGAAAGGTGATTGTGCGACCCAGCGCCTTCGAATACTCCTGTGCAAAGAAATGCATGTTCTCGGACTGCGGACCGGTCAGGTGATAAGTCTTGCCGATGTGCGGCTGCGGATTGGCGAGCAGCGCGGCGATCACCCGCGCAACGTCTTCCGATGCCACCGGCGAAGTCTTGCCCTCCCCGAACGGTAACCTGATCTGATTGGATTCCCTGACTGAATCCGGAGTCAAAGTCAGGAAGAAGCCTTCGAGAAACACTGTCGGCCGCACGTGCACAACCGGCAGACCGGACCAGTTCAGCGCCTGCTCGGCGAGCCAGTGC
>Ga0210409_10001659_pt1 | contig 28184 bp, 31 predicted proteins | sample IncBWH17MmetaG_FD_161649 | JGI IMG/M metagenome (GOLD analysis project Ga0210409, IMG submission 161649) | Forest soil microbial communities from Barre Woods Harvard Forest LTER site, Petersham, Massachusetts, United States - Inc-BW-H-17-M | ecosystem: Environmental > Terrestrial > Soil >...
GCTCCCCCTTAACAAGTTTCGGAACCTCCTCCATTTGGAGTGGGTCCCGGTTTACCACATCAAGGGGTGGGGAATTTTCAATCGGCATTATGGGGATTTTTGCACCGGCGCTGACACTTCAGCCATAATCCAATTTAGCCCGCAGAAACCGTCTTCGCCATGACACGCACCGCCTCTGCTTCAGTGCTCGAAACCTCGAACACGGTATGGAGTTTGGTGATCTGCAGTAATTCGTTGGATCTCGATCCCAAGTTGCACAAACGTAGCGACGCTCCGCTCGATTTTGCGCTGGTATGAGCGATGACCAGCCCGTCAAGACCCGCGCTGTCAATAAACGTGACATTTTTCAAATCCAGGACGAGTTTCTTTTTACCCGCAGCGAGCAGACTCTTCACTACTTCCCGAAGCGCGACAGCCTCCTCTCCGAGCACGATACGCCCGTCCAGCGCCAGCACTGCGACTCCATCCACTTCGCGGTTCGTAATCTTGAGAGCCATACTTGTTCTCCCTCCCTCATCTGGAAATCATTGCTGAGGCGACCAGGGCGGGCCTAGATATACATCAGTCGGGCTTTTGCCACGAATCCTCGGACTGGAGGGGAGTATATACCCATTCGCCTGCCCATCGGCTCGTGCAGGTCTATTTATATAGTCCGCCAATCTTTGGGCTTGCAGCTTCTGCAAGATGCGGGGGATTTACGTGGGCTTCCGAATGTAGATCAACGCCAATGGCCAGCGCTTCGTAACTACTCCCCTAGAGTCCATCGGAATTGTGCTCTGAGTCCGCAAAAATCAACTGTTCGATCCCCTGGGCGGACCCGCGCTTCGCAGGCCTGCTACGCCGCATGAACCTGCAGCCATAGACTGTTTAGGAGTTCGACTGGCGCCTCGACTGAAAATACCTATGCTATCGGCAAAGCTTGGGTTAATCTTGCCCGTCCCCAATTCAACCTTAGGTAATTTTTGGGCTCATTCACATGTCTTGGAGGAGTAGACCATGATTATCGGAGAGCGCTTGCGTGCGTTGCGCGACGAAAAGAAACTTTCACAAGGCGACATTGAGAAAAAGACGGGACTGCTTCGATGCTACGTGTCCCGTGTTGAACACGGACACACCGTTCCCAGCGTCGAAACACTTGAGAAAATAGCTCGCGCTCTGGAAATCCCGATGTACAAATTGTTTTATGAGAGCGAAGAGCCGCCCAAGCTGCCGAATCTCTTGAAACGGAAGTCTGCCGATGACATTCTGTGGGGCAACTCGGGCAAAGACGCAAATATGCTTGCAAAGTTCTGCCGCCTATTCGGTCGAATGAAAGAGGACGACCGAAACGTGCTATTTTTCATGGCACAGAAGATGGCAAAGCGGAAGGCTGTTTGAACGCGGCTATCTTCAGCTGGGGCACTCAGACATCCGAGGATCACTCCGTCTTCCCGTATCGGTAGGAGGCGTAAATGACCTGCCGGAGCGCCCTAGAGCCAACCCATAACGTACACCCGCAAGAATTACAAGGTTGCGACCTTCAATAAAGTCAAAGATTCCATCTTTAGTATTTTCACTCACAAGCTTGGAAATCCCGTCATTGAATAAGCTCAGGTTTCCCTGGACTCTTGAGAGTTTCCCGATTTGTGCCGATGATGCGGATTTCTTTTCCGTGGAGCCCTGCAAACATTATCGCCATGCCGAGAAGCGTGTACTCGTCTTGCTGGTAGTCTGCGGCAAATGAGTCTTGGTGGATGATCACCATGTCTTCATTTTTTAACGCAGGACGTAACGAAATCGGAGAATAGCCGCCTGATCTCCGCCGAGAGAGCCGCCTCTTTTTGTTTTAGTTCTTCATCTGAAATTTTGGGCATTGATCCTTACCTTCCGTCTTTCCAACGTGATCTAGGCATCGGTCTTGCGCGGAGCTAGAGTATATCGTTCGACTGGTCAGGTGCGGAGAGGCCGGCGATAAAACCGATGGAAATGTAGAATCGGGAAAGTGGAGTAGACCTACATGCGACAAAAAAAGGAGCAGCGGCCTCTGCCGAGCCAGGCCGACCCTTGTGGTCGGTGCGTCGAAAGTCGAGGTAATCTCCTAACGGCTTCGCGCTTCTGACCGCTGCTCCCGACAATGGATGGTGATGCGGATGCTTTCGGGACTGGAGTCCTCCGGACCGTTTCTCTATCCATGGTCCGTATCCGTGGAGCCTCTCCATCATCCGCATGGAATATGCGGCGGTTCTCAGGCATATGCAGTGACCGGTGTCATGCATCGATGTGACCGCGGACACCCCTCACTCTAGGATTTGCCCGCATCAATCCACGATTGAACCTCTGCCCCAACTAAGAAGGGCTTCGTTGGCGCTGCCGAAAATCGTGCAACCAGTTGGTTCCCATTCATCTCCAATGGGATGGCTTCTGTCAAGGGCGGAGTTTCACACTTAGTTTGACTGGAGCGCTGGCATTTCAGTCGGGAACGGCGTATCTTGCGACGAATCCGACCCAGTAGGTTCTTTTCATTCGGTGATGCTTTGTCGAGGAGGCTAGCCATGATTCCCCAGCCCATTCTGCAGAAGTTCCGCGAATCTCTTCGTGGTCAAACGTTCTGTATTGGCGAACCCGGCTATGAGGCCGCGAGAGCGGTTCACAACGCAATGGTTGAAAGAAGGCCCGCCATCATTGCGCGTTGCTCAGGCACAGCTGATGTAATCGCGTGCGTGCGTTTTGCACGTGAGCATGACGTTCTAGTCTCTGTTCGTGGCGGAGGCCATAGTGTTGCGGGTAAATCGGTCTGTGAGGGTGGTTTGATGATTGATCTTTCGGCCATGAAGGGCATCCGAGTCGATCCACTCAGACGAACCGTGCGGGCTGAGGCGGGTCTCAAGCTCGGCGAGTTCGATCGCAAGACACAAGCATTTGGCCTGGCCACTACTCTTGGTGTTGCTCCCACCACAGGAATAGCAGGCCTGACCCTAGGGGGCGGTTTTGGTCATTTGATGGCAAAGTACGGGTTGGCGCTGGACAACGTAGTCGAAGCGGACCTGGTCACCGCTGACGGCCGTCTGGTCACCACGAATGCTTCCGAAAACGAAGATCTCTTCTGGGGTGTCCGAGGCAGCAGCGGCAATCTGGGCATCGTAACCTCGTTAAAATACCGGTTGCACGGGGTCGGACCGGTCCTGGGCGGCGCAGTGTTTTATCCCGTTGCGAAGGCCAAGGAAGTTCTACGGTTTTGCCGCGAATTTGGAGAGACTCTCCCTGACGAAGTGGTGATCCAGGGTGGCGCACTTACGCTCCCACCGAATAGCACTCCCGTATTGGGGGTTGCTGCCTGTTATTGCGGTTCACCTCTATCAGAAGGTGAGAAAGTGTTGAAACCCTTGCGCAAATTTGGCTCGCCCGTTGCGGATGCCATTCAAGTCATGAGCTATGTACAGATGCAAAGCTTGTTCGAGCCGTTCTTTCCGCCTGGCCGTTACACTTATGTGAAATCCAACTTCATTCGAACTCTGAGCGACGAAGCCATCGAAGCGATGGCGAACTTTGCGGGTACGAGTCCTTCGCCATTTACATTTGCTCCATTCTTCGAGCATTGGCATGGCGCTGTAAATCGCGTCGGAGTCACCGATACGGCTTTTCCCCATCGCGGCTACTCTTACAACTTCATAGCCTGGTCGAGCTGGGAAAATCCGTCTGACGCAGAGAAAAACATCCAATGGACACGGCAGTGTTGGGAAGCTATGCGACCGCTTCTAATTGATGGCTCCTATGTCAACTATGTTTCCGACGAAGGTGATGCGTTTGCGCAAGCAGCTTACGGACCGAACTATGAGCGCCTGGTCGCACTGAAAGACAAGTACGACCCGACGAACTTTTTCCGAATGAACCATAACATCAAACCCACGATCCAGGCTAAATCAACGGTTCCAAACTGAGGGCATTTCTCGTCGATCTGTTTACGACGACCGCTGCCATTGCTTCGACTCGCTCTGCCGGTGGACGATAAGTCGCGTAACAGGACAAATGCCCGTCATGCTCGCCAAAATGTGGTTGTGGGATGTTCGTAATTTCGCTGCCTCGGAAGTTAACTCATGCGAAATAGGCATCCAAGACAACTATCCGCCGACCACCTCTCACGAGGTTGCCGCCCAACTGGGAATTGACCGACAGACCATCGCTGCCAGGATGGCGCTCCAGATCGATTACGGCTGCGTCCGGTGTGCGCTTTGCGAAGAACTCGGCCTCACAGGCGGCCTTAGCTTTACGGAGACGAAAGACATGCTTGAATATCCTCCTCCTTGGAATGACGAGGTTTAATTACCTCCAATTCCTTCTGCGTGATATGTGGGAAGAAGGATTGCAAGAGTAAGAAAATTGTGAACGTTGTGCACATTGCGCACGTTCTCTCCATGTAGGCACCCCCAGCCTGCGGAAACCCTAAATGGCTGAACCGATCTTCGTGGCTTTCTAGTCTGAGTGGCGGTACGGAACGGCAGACCTGGACTTATGAAGCAAGTGGTGAAGAGCTCCCGTTTGCAGGATTTGGCCCAAGAGTTTCGCTAGACAACTTCCGCGTGTACAGGCGTGCCGCTGCGTCGTTCGGCAGCCGCCACTCGCAGCGCTGTCTTGATTGCCGTATCGGGATTTAGCGAGATCGAGTCAATCCCCTGCGTTACGAGCCACTCGGCAAATTCGGGGAAATCCGACGGCGCCTGCCCGCAAATTCCGATGGGCTTTTTTGCTTCCTGTGCCGAGCGGATCGCGCTGGCGATCATGCGCCGCACCGCAGCATTGTTTTCGTCAAACAGGTGAGCCACTGTGCCGGAATCGCGGTCGAGACCTAGCGTGAGCTGCGTCAGATCGTTCGAGCCGATGGAGTACCCGTCAAAGATTTTCAGGAATTCGTTAGCTAGAACGACATTGGCAGGAATTTCGCACATGGCGTACACTTCCAGCCCATTTTCGGCTTGACGCAATCCGTTTTGGGCCATTTGCGTGATGACCTTTTTCCCCTCATCCACGGTGCGGCAGAAGGGAATCATCACTTTCAGATTCGTGAGGCCCATCTTGTTTCTGACACGCACGAGCGCCGCACATTCTAGCGCGAATCCCGGCGAATAACGGGGATCGTAATAGCGGGATGCGCCGCGAAAACCGATCATGGGATTTTCTTCTTTAGGTTCAAATTCTTCGCCGCCGAGCAAACGCGCGTACTCATTGGTTTTGAAGTCGCTCATCCGAACGATGACTGGCTTGGGATAGAAGGCCGCAGCGATCCGTGCCACACCCTCGCTCAGACGGCGAATAAAAAATTCGCGCGGGTCTTCTCCTGCAATTCGCGTCCAAATCTCGTTCACCGCTTTCAGGTCTTTCAGATTCGGAAATTGCGCGAGCGCCATGGGATGAATGCCGATGTGATTGGTAACGATAAACTCGATGCGGGCCAGACCTACACCCGCGTTTGGGATCGCAGCCAAATGAAAGGCCTGGCCCGGATCGCCTAAAATGAGCATCACTTTGGTGTGAGTTGCCGGAATCTTGCTGGCTTCCACCTGCTCGACTTCAAATGGAACGCGCCCATCGTAGACGTGGCCTTGGCTGCCTTCCGAGCAGCAGACGGTGATGTCCCTGCCGGTGGCAAGAACGCACGTCGCGTTGCCCGTTCCCACGATGCAGGGAATTCCGAACTCACGCGAAACGATAGCGGCATGCGCCGTCCTTCCGCCCTGATCCGTAACGATAGCCGCTACACGGCGCATCACTGGCTCCCAGTCGGGGTCCGTGTTTTGCGCGATGAGAACTTCCCCCGGCTGAACCTCCTGCAATTTGCTCACATCCGTCACGACTCGAGCGCGGCCCGCACCGATCTTTTCCCCCACTGCCTGTCCAACCACGAGAGGCGCCCCGGGGTTGGCCTTCAGACGAAATACTTGTGCTGCGGCCTGAAGCTTTTTCACTGAGTGCACGGTTTCCGGGCGAGCTTGCACGATAAACAGTTCTCCGGTTAAACCGTCCTTGGCCCATTCGATATCCATGGGTCGAGGTTGCTTGGCGATCTCGGAGTAGTGCTCTTCGGCGAGGCAAGCCCAGCGCGCCAATTGCAGAACTTCGGAATCAGTCAAGCAGTAACGCGCCCTGTCTTGCGCGGGTGTGGCTTCGCTGCGGGTGGAACGGGTGCCTGTGGCGTAGACGAGCCGTACTTCCTTCGATCCCAACTGCCGGCCCACAATGGAGTCGTATCCTTCCCGCAAAGTGGGCTTGAAAACCATCCATTCGTCAGGCGTGACAACGCCTTGCACGACCAATTCTCCCAAGCCATAGGAACCAGTGATTGTGACGACGTCGCGGAAGCCGGACTCCGTATCGAGCGTGAAAATCACGCCGGAAGAAGCCAAATCCGACCTCACCATGGGCATGACGCCAACCGAGAGGGCCACTTTCAATTGAGGAAATCCTTGCCGTGCCCGGTAGCTGATGGCTCGGTCTGTGAAGAGCGAAGCGAAGCATTGATGCACGGCACGAAGAAGAGCCTCGTCGCCCCGCACATTCAAGAACGTTTCGGCAGCGCCGGCGAACGACGCTTCGGGCAGATCCTCGGCGCTGGCGGAGGACCTAACGGCCATCTCCGCCTCGCGCCCGATCCGTTTGAGGAGCGCGCGGTAGGAGTCGAGGATCGCGGAGCGGAGCGCCTCGGGCAAGGGGGTTTGTAGAATTTGTGTGCGGGCCTCGTGGCCCTTGATCGAAAGTTGTTCGAGATTCTCAGGATCGAGATTCGAGAAAATTTTCTCGAGTTTTGAGCGAAGTCCCAGTTCTTCCAGGAGGCGCCAGTATGCGTCCGTCGTAAGGGCAAAGCCATCTAGAACGCCGACGCCCTTCGGTTTCAATTCCCTGAACATCTCTCCCAGGGATGCGTTCTTGCCTCCCACCAGCGCCACATCCCGCATGCGGATCTCGGAAAAATCCAGAGTGTACGTTGAGTTCATGACGCCCCTTGCCGTTTGTGGCGATCCTTAAACAATCCCCGCGCCGCTACCGCACCTTACTTTCATAGCAGCGGACCACGTGATTCACTATCTCCATATTCCTTGCTGACAGCACAAGAGTATGTGCACTACGCCGCGCGTGACAGTGACGCAAGTCACATACGCTCCCCGCTGCAGGGGGTAAAAGTGGATTCGGACGAGGAACCCGGATCGTTTGCACGGGGTGGCAATTGACGCAACTACGGTCTATATGCGGTTCATTCTGGTTTTCTCGCACCTAGTGATCACGATCGAGCAAGACCAAGATGGGCCGATAACTGACAAATGAAAATCTTAATCGCAATCGACGGTTCCGATTTCTCCCAGGCAGCGTTGCAGAGTGTGATCGCAAGACCTTGGCCACCCGGTACGGACGTAAAAGTCTTGCACGTTGTTGAGCCACCTTCCCTTTTGATGGGAAGGGAAATGCGTGGGTTTGATCCGGAATTTGAGGCGGTTTGGAAGGCTCTGCGTGAACAGGCCAAGCATTTAGTTGCGAAGGCCGCGGAAAAACTGCGCGATGCAAAATTCAAGGTTTCGACAGAGTTAGTGGAAGGGAATCCAAAGTCACAAATCATCGACATTGCCAACGAATGGCATGCGGACATGATTGTACTTGGCTCCCACGGGCGAACGGGCCTCGACCGCTTCCTGATGGGCAGTGTTTCGCAAGATGTGGTTCGCCACGCTCACTGTTCGGTGGAGATCGTCCGCGCTCCGTCTTAACCGGAAGCCGCCAGGGAGGTTAGAATGCTGTCAAGAGAAGTTGGCGGACATGCCGATGAATCAGCGCCTCGAAATATTGAGAGATTCTCAGTGGAAGGTCATCGTGTAAAAGAATCGAGGGTGGGGCGGATTTATTCCAGTAAAGCCGTCAAAGCAGTCGCGGGGATCAGTGTCTTAGCTGTTTCTGCCTCGGTTTTCTACCGGGTTCGCGAACTCCTGGCGGCGTTGGTCTTATTCAGTTTTCTGTTCGGCGTGGTGATTGTTGCCGTTTTGATTTTGTGGCTGGTCGAGCGTGGAACTCACGAAGCCGCAGTCCGTCTCGAAACACATTTGGCTCACATACCAACACGTCACAATGTCCCCCCAACCCAGGTGCACGCCAACCACATCCATAAGAGTTCGCCATGGAATTGATGGATGTTATCCAGAACTGGCGCGCTGCCGAGTTACAAGCGCGGATTTTGGGTTTCTGGGCTGAGCATCCCACGAGTCGGTATCTGCATTGAACCGAGCGCCGTACTCATTTGTGAGGGATATTGTGTTCTCCAGTGGCCGGCTACTCTCAAGCGCAATTTCGAAAGACACGATCGGAGGGTGATATATACCCGCGGCCACTTGGGAGCCCGAGGGGGCGCTTTAACCAACTGCATGTTGACTTTTAGGCGGGTGCGCGATGCTCAGTCTCAATAAGATTCTTCTTCCAGTCGATCTCCAGGGCTCATCGAAGCAGGTGGTGCATCAGGCCGCATTCTTGGCCCGCCACTTCCATTCCGAGATCATCTTGCTGCACGTCGTGACGCCGCTCAGCTATTCTGCGGGTGCGCTAGAGGGCAGCTATGTTCCCGCAAATCTCGATGATTTGCTCAAGGAACTCCTCCGACAGGCTCAGAAGGAATTGGACCGAACATTGGCTCCGGAACTTGACGTCCTTCCCGTTAGGCGAATGTTGCTTGAAGGCGACCCGGCCAGCACAATTGTGCGGATAGCTCGAGACGAAAAAGCAAATTTGATTGTAATGCCAACGCACGGCTATGGAGCGTTCCGGCGCTTTCTTCTCGGTTCGGTGACGGCGAAGGTGTTACACGACAGCGAATGCCCTATTTGGACGGGCGCGCACCTCGAAGAAGCACCAACGTCCGAATTCGCCATCCGCAACATCCTCTGTGCTATTGATTTGGGCCAACATAGCTCCAATACGGTGCGGTGGGCCGCGCAGTTGGCGGCCGAATTTGAGGCGAAGCTCATGCTCGGCCACATCACCGTAGGAGTTGATGATTATGGCCCCGAGGGGCATCATTTTGGCCCGAAGTGGAAAGAAGCCCTCATCAGTTCCGCTACCCAGCGGATCGCCAAACTTCAGGAGGAGACAAACACTAGGGCCGAAGTCTTCATCGATAGCGGCGACGTCTCAACGCTGTTGAGCAAACAGGCGAAGGACGGGAATGCGGACGTGCTAGTCGTCGGCCGCCCTTCCCATGGCCGGTTACGGGCCACTGGTTACGGAATCATTCGCGAATCTCCCATCCCAGTCCTGAGCGTATGAGTTTGCATACGCTGCCAGGATGATTTCGTGCACATCCCCAGCAAGACGAATTCCGAGATACAGTTTATGTCCTTGACTGTGGCGATCATGCCGACAACTACGTCCAGCGGTCACCCATGGCTGATTCTTTGCGTCATCTTGCTGGCAAGCCAGTCCGGGACCTTCCATGAATAAGAACCTCGGTGTCCATCCTAATGTGCTCAAGCTGGGTCTCGTGAGTTTCCTTACAGACATCAGTTCGGAGATGATTTTTTCCGTTTTCGCGATTTTTTTCACAACCGTCGTAGGGGCATCGAGCGCTTTGCTGGGTCTGATTGAGGGCTTCGCCGACTTCTCGGCATCCTCGTTGGACTATGTTGCTGGTTGGCTGTCCGACAGGACTGGCAAACACAAGGCCTTTGCTCTAGCAGGATATGGCTTCTCGACGGTTGCAAAAGTCATTCTTCTGATCACCAATTCCGTTGTTGCCCTGAGTTTCTTCCGCGTCATCGAACGCCTAGGCAAGAGTTTCCGTGGCGCGCCGCGAGACGCATGGCTGTCGGCGATCGCCGCCAAAGACATCCGAGGATACTCCTTCGGCGTGCACAAGGCGTTTGACAAGGCCGGGGCCGTTCTCGGTCCCCTTGTTGCATATGGATTGCTTTCGTGGCTCGGACAAACCGCCTCAACGTTTCGAACGTTGTTCTGGATCGCGTTTGTTCCTGCTGTGCTCGCCGTTCTCGTGCTTGGCCTGATCAAGGATCAACCAGACGTTCAGCACAAACGTGAAAGTATTTTCGCGGCATGGAAGACGTTGAGTCCCGGGTTCAAACGCTATCTTGTCGCAGCAGGAATTTTCTCACTGGCCTACTTCAGTTTCGGTTTCCTGCTTTTGCGCGCGAATAATGTCGGTTTCTCTGTCAGGGATATCGCCTTGCTTTACGCGTTGTTCAATGTCTCATTCGTCGTCGCAGCACCACTCATCGGCAAGCTCGGCGACCGGATTGGCAGGGCGCGCATTGTCGTATTGAGCTATCTGATCTATCTTGTCATGAGCCTCGGGTTCGCCTTCGCAACGACGAAGTGGCAGATCATACTCTTATTCGTCATTTACGGCGTCTTCTATTCGATCGATGAAGCCCAAAGCAAGGCATTCATCGCAGATGTCGAGCCAGAACGGCGTGCGACAGCGATAGGGGTCTACAATTTCGTGACAGGAGTTATCTACTTGCCCGCGTCGCTTATCGCGGGAGTGTTGTGGGCAGTGCGTCCGGGCATGGTCTTCATTCTGGCGGCATTCCTCTCGTTCGTGGCAGTTAATGCATTCGTGTTCTTGCGGCCAGTACGGCAATAGGAAGCTGGCACAACCTAGTCGGATATAGACGAATTTTTGCGGGGTTTCTCGGCCAGGTTTCAGCAAGGGTATATCGCTGATTCCCCTAATCTCTAGAGCATTGAAGGATACGTCTCGGGAACCTCCCCGGTCTCCCAAGCCGCGGTTCGTTCGAGAGGCTCAACGGCACGAGTCTCGTCGAAATGCAGAATGGCGTCGAATTGGTCCGCTAGCTGGGCATGGAAGTAATGGCTCACACGCTCAGATCGCGGAAGATAAATGACGCCAATGGCCCGCTCCAGACGCGGTTCACGCAAGAGGGACGTGGCGCTTTCTTTATGGCCGAGCGGAAGCAGGAAATTCTGAATTCCGGTTTCGTGGAAAAGAGCCTCGTAACTCCCGGTTAGTGCCGGTCGAACGTGTTTGCGTTCTGCAGAGGCTTCCCATCCTGATGCAGCGGTGACTGTGCCGGTATACGTTGTGAATCCGACGAGGGTCGCTTCTTTTCCGAAGCGTTGACGCACAAGTTGTCCTAGATTCAGCTCACCCCGTTGTCCCATCTCGGTGGCGCGAGCATCGCCCAAGTGAGAATTGTGTGCCCAGACGATGATCTTTGCCTTCGCGCCGAGGTGGTGCGTCAGTGCGTCCAATGTCTCGGCCATATGGCTGTCCCGGAGATTCCAGGAAGAGATTCGTTCGTGAAACATTGAGCGGTAATACTCCTCGGCGTTCTTCACCAAGCGGGCATTCTGTTCCGCCAAGAAGAAGGCATCCCGTGCGACGCGGCCATCACGGTTCGCCAGATCTGCAGCGCGCCGGCGCATTTCCATCCATTGACCAACGACTTCATTCTCACAGCTCTTGCTCAGGCCATAGCCGGCCGCATAACCGTAAGCCTGAGTGTCTTCGCCAAAATGTTCGAAGCAGGCATAGCGATATCGCGCGCGGCGCGCCCCCTCAGGATCGACTTTTTCCAAGAATTCCAGCACTGCCTGCATGGAGGCATGCATGCTGTAAAGATCCAATCCATAAAAACCAGCCCGCTTGGAATGCCGGTGTTCATTGTAATTGCGCAGCCAGCCGACAAAATCCAGAACATCGGCATTCCGCCACATCCATGCAGGAAATCTCCGGAAACCCGCGAGTGCATCGATGGCATCCTCGTCTTCACTCTCAAATTTCACAAATTGGTTTATGCGGTATGCGTCTGGCCAGTCCGCTTCGACGGCGACCGCATTAAAATCCTTTTCTGCGATCAAGCGTTTGGTGATTTGCGCGCGCAGACGATAAAATTCGTGGGTCCCATGCGAAGCTTCTCCGAGTAGAACGAACCGAGAGTCACCAATCATCTTGAGCAAAGGGTCAAAATCCGTCGCTTCACCCGTCAGTGGATGCGCCGATTGGCGAATCGCGTGGATCAGATTGTGATCGTGTTTGGGAACCATTTTCACACCTCGGTTCTGGCCAGCGCGTTTAAGACTTCGATGAGGCCGCACTATTAAGGGCATCTCGCGGGAATCATTCGGCCATTATTCAGTGCCGTGTTCCTCTTGCTGCGGCCTGCACACTCTGATGCCGCGATTCGCCGTGCTGCCGTGAAGCATTGACGAGAAGTTCTTTTACTTCTTCATCCGATACCTGCGAGAAGTCACTGTAGAATTGTCCAACTCCATGAAATGGCCGTGGCATCTCCAAGCACACGAGTTCGTCTGCCTCGGATTGGAGCTGATTGCACGTGGAAGGCGGAGCTACAGGGACAGCAGTCACGATCCACACTGGCTTCATTTGGCGCAACGCGCGAATAGCAGCCTTAATCGTCGATCCTGTGGCGATGCCGTCATCAACTAGAATGACAGTCATTCCGTGGACATCTAACGGAGGTTTCCCACCCCGATATGCTCGTTCGCGACGTTCCAGTTCTTGTTTTTCTACTCTTGTCACTCGCTCGATATCTAATCCGGTTATTCCCAAGCCTTCAATAATGTCGCGGTTAAGAATCCGCACTCCTCCGCTCGCAATTGCGCCGAATGCCAACTCCTCGCGGCCTGGAACGCCGAGTTTGCGCAACACGAACACGTCCAGTGGCGTCTTGAGTTCCGTGGCTACCTCGAAAGCGACTGGAACGCCTCCGCGCGGCGCTCCCAATACAATCACGTCGTCACGGTTTGCGTATTTTCTCAAACGCAGCGCCAACTCTTGGCCGGCTTCTGTTCGATTCGCAAAGATCATATGAGCACCTCGTGCCTGTGCATCAATTCGCGCCGGCGATTGAGCAGCAAGATTTGGTCCTGCTCATGCGGCTGTCCGCAATAGAAATAGCCTTTATCGAAATGCATTTCCTGGCGCGGTCTCGCGGGTTTGGAAATCTCCTTGACTGTGCTTGCGACTTGCGAGGCAGGAGCATGAAGTGCGATATCCGCTTGAGACACAATCCCGATGCACCGTCCCCGATTGTTCACAACGGGGATTCGGCGAACTTGGCCCTCCTGCATCAGTTCTTCGCACTCTTCCAGTGTGTCCTCAGGGCCGCATGTGACCGGAATGCGGGTCATCAGATCCACAACCTGGACCGCATCAGCGTTCTTCCCGGCAGCGACCACGCCGCAACACAAGTCACGATCCGTCACGATACCCTCAAGTAGTGGATCTGATAGGTCAGCTACCACTGCAATGGCACCAACGCCGCGCGCTTTCATCAGGGTCGCGGCCCTCTGTGCCGTATCCCATGGCATGCACCACACCACCGCGCTGGTCATGAGATCCTTCACGAGCATCTTCGTTTTCCTTCCGTTAGAATTTATTGGATCACTCAATCATGCCAGGTCGCAGTGACAAGTATCACAGCCCCATGAGAACTAGGTCACATCCCGCGCAGCTGTGACGCAGACCACAGAGCACGTGGATACCTCACGTATAAAGAAAGTGAGACGCTCGCGGAAGCCTCCAACCGGGCTTTTGCGAAGATGCTAGCTCCGCCGGAAGTCTGTGGAAGTCAACATAGTGTACTAAACGATTTATCACTGTATTAATAATATTCCACTCCACTGTTTTCCGATCTCTCTTTTTGCGGAACCACGTTCCCCAGTGGAAACTCGTAGTGTGCCTTTCTAAATCTCCGTGACATTCCTGCTCCGACATTTTCAAGCCTACGGCCAGGGTTCGGCTGCGTAAGATTCGTCGTCGAGCTTTTCCAATTGTGTCGATCGTCAAGCTGATCGCACAATGTAACATGATTGTTCGGAAGTATTTTGCCGTACCGCATTGACAGAAAAGGAATAAATGGATTTCTATGCTTTCCCCAATCTCGTTACATGCCTCATCACGGGCTTGGCCTTCTGTTTAGGAAGGAGCAACCGCTGCCGCCCCAGTTGGACGTCAAGATTTCCTGATCCCGAGGGCATGGAATCAGCTATTCCGTTTCCGCGCTGCCGCGCCACCCTCTTATACCGAGGTATGGCGCCCGAGGCAGTCCCCTGCCCTATCGCGAAGGAGCTTGACGCGCGCTAGGTGCCACCACGCAAAGAATCCTGTGTGCTCTAACGGCTGGACGGGCCAAACGAAAAAGAAAGGAGCAGCGGCCTTTGCCGAGCCACTCCGACCGCGAAGGTCGGTGCGTTGGAAGTCGAATGTTACTCTAACGGCTTCGCGCTTTTGACTGCTGCTCCCGACGGTAGATGGTCACATGCGGATGCGTTGAGGACTGGCGTCCTTCGGAACCGCTTTAATACTCGCGGTTCCCGTCCGTGTATCCATCCATCATCCTGATGCAGGATGCGGCGATTCTCAGGTAAATTCAGTGATCGGCGTCATACATCAATGTGCCCCCCGTACCTCTTAGGCTAGAACTCGCCTGCAAACTTAGAATCGGATTGCAGAGGTGTCCGACGGCCGTTTCGTTTGAGCAACTACTGACTGATTGATGTCTGGCGGCAAGTTCTCGTCGTGAATGCGGAGGTCGTCGTGCTACGCATTGAGCATTATCCTGTTTGGCTGACTCCGAAGCGCCGATTGCGGCAGGTGGATTCCTGAGTCCAACATTACCACCGTTGACGTGAGAAGGAGGCTGGAACTATGCTCCCGCGCATCGGAAGAGTTGGAATCTGGAATCGTGAATTACATTCTACAATCATTGGGGAGGGACCCATGAATCCGAAGCAATCTGACCGCAGGCGATTCTTAAAGGGCGGTGCGGCGCTGGCCGGTTTAGCCGCGGGAGCGATAGCGATACCGTCCGTGAACAGCCAGTCGCTTAAGGACGCGCTTACCCAGGCAGCCGCCGACACTTATGAGGGCACACCCGGCCCCGCCCCTGGACAGCGATTCGATCCCGTTTACGGCGTGCGCTCCCGCTATGAGACCACAGGACGCGTCGGCGGCATAGGCGCCTTCCACCATGGCCCAAACCGAAAATTCAGCCGTCCTTTTCTTGGGGCGTTAACTCCGCTTCAGGATGTAATTGGGATTATCACGCCAGCTGCGCTTCATTACTACGATTCTCACGGCTACATACCCCCGGACATTGACCCCAAGAAGCATCGTCTCCTGGTTCACGGCATGGTGGACCGTCCCATGGTTTTCACCCTGGACGACCTGAAGCGCCTGCCCGCAGTAACCCGAATTCATTTCATCGAGTGCAATGCAAACGGAACCACCTCCGGTTATGGGAGTAAGCCGGAAGCGACACCCCAGATAACGCACGGCCTCACCAGCTGCAGCATATGGACGGGCGTGAAGCTATCCCGAGTCCTCGACATGGTGGGCGTGAAAAAAGAGGCGACTTGGGTCCTTGCAGAAGCGGCGGAGGGGACTCGCTTTTCGAAAGGCATCCCAATGGAGAAAGCGATGGACGACTGCCTGCTAGCCTACGGCCAAAATGGCGAGGCCGTGCGTCCCGAGCAGGGTTACCCACTGCGGCTAATATCTCCCGGCTATGAAGGAATCTACAACGTGAAGTGGTTAAACCGACTCGAGTTGGCGGACTCACCCGCCATCACAGAGAGGGAACTCTACTACAACACTACTGTAGTGGAGGGCAAGTATGCCGACCACAAGTCGCGCTGGTTCCGATTTGAAATGGGTACGAATTCTGTAATCACTCGCCCTGCCGGTGGACAGCGGTTGGAGAGCCACGGGTTCTACGAGATCACCGGTTTGGCTTGGTCCGGTGCAGGCGCCATTAGCCGGGTCGAAGTATCCACGGACAACGGCCAGACCTGGAAGGACGCGGAACTCCAGGGGCCGGTGCTTCCAAAGGCGCATACCAGATTTGGGTTTGACTGGAATTGGGGCGGAGAAGAAGCTGTGCTTATGTCCCGCTCTACCGATGAGCGCGGCCAGGTTCAGCCGTCGCTCGTCGAGTTAGGCGAAATCTGGGACGTCGATGCGAACTATCTTAGAGCGCATATGCTAGGTCACGCGAATGCCATTCGACCCTGGAAGGTGACGGCAAAGGGGAATGTTTACAATGCGATTTAGCAATCTTTTCGTGCTAGCGGTGGCTCTGGTGGCTTGCGCTTCGGCCTCGGCGCAGATGGCAAAGTATGACAATGTAGGCAGGACCGCGACCCCGGATGAAATCCGGGCTCGGGATATCACTATCCTTCCTTCGGGAAAGGGACTTCCGCCTGGGAAGGGAACCGCCAAGGAAGGCGCCTCGATCTATGCGACCCGGTGCGCGTATTGCCACGGGGCAACCGGCAAAGAGGGAGGCCCGCTCGCTCCGAAGCTGGTGGGGGATACATCCTATGAAAGGGGCCCAATGACATCCTGGCCGTTTGCCACGTCGGTCTGGGACTATATCAACCGCGCCATGCCCCGGTATCAAGAGGGAACGCTGACACCGGATCAGGTTTACGCTGTGACGGCTTTTCTGCTCTATCGCAGCGGCATTATCAAGGAAAATGACATCATGGACGCCAAGAGTGTGCCGGAACTCCAAATGCCGAATCGCAATGGATGGGTTCCCTCACGTCTGGAGGATATCCCAGATTTAAAAAAACGCGCTGGCCGTAACGGACAATACCCAGGGCCTGATCCTGCTGCGGCTCACTGAACAAGACCGATCACGGTTACAGCTCATTGAACGCCTTGGGCCTTGTGCTGGGAGCATGTGGCGGAATTTCTAGATTATTAGTATTGCAAGCGGGAAAATAAGCGGTGTCACTCAATCATGTCGAAGGGACATAAATTATGAGTTCTGATCCAGTTCGCGTTGGCATCGTCGGGCTTGGCGCTGGGCGAAGGTACTTACATGCGCTGCGAAAAAATCTGACAAGCTGAAGATCGTGGCGGGATACAGCCGCTCAGAGGAAAAGCGTCAGGCATTCGGGCAGGAGCTTGGGATTCCAACCACGCCGGACCTCGAGACGCTACTCGCCAAGCCCCACATCCAGGGCGTCATTCTGACGGTGCCCAATGAGCAGCACCTGGCCGTGGCCGCGGAAGTCGCCAAGGCATTGGTGATAGATGTTGAACACACCCTGAGGTTTTCCTTGCGGCGACAATTACGGATAGGGGATTACGGCCATGCGTATTGCGATTCTGTTCGTGACGTTGCTCACCGTGCTATTTATAGCCGAAGCTGATGGTGGATCGACCGTTGACTACACGCTTCCATCGAATGCTGTGCCGTCGGGTAAGGTGATGTACAAACAATATTGTGCTGTTTGCCATGGCGTCGAAGCCAAAGGTGATGGTCCTTACGCTTCCATGCTGAAAGTACCCCCACCGAATCTCACCACTCTGAAACGGGGGCTTCTTTCCGGGACATCTCAATCCCCCGGGAATGGTGGGCTGCATGAGGGTGGCAAAGGTGCGGCCCGACAGACGTTTGCCAGGGAGGATCGGCATGGGCTCCGGCCAACTTCGAGATGGCAGAGTATAACTCTGTCAGGCAATTAGAAGTTTCGATGAAATCAGGTGTGACCTGGAGCACAAAACTCTGTGTTCCTCGACACGGCAACCCTCGACCAAATGATAGAAATTCACGCTTCCATAAACACGCTTGGCATTACTCTGGGCTTAAGTCAATCAATTGGAGGCTAGATCGGGTAAGCCGATTATTCCCTTTTAATCCGGAGGTCGTCCCATGGCACAAAATATGCCTTTTAGTAAGACGAAGAATGCGGAACGCGAGAACGCTCATCTGCTCACGCGCCGCGGTGCCTTGCAGCGGACGGGCTACTTTATCGCCGCCGCCGCTTTGGCTTCTGTGCGCGAAGTGACTGCTCGTCAGCTCTTCGGAGTCCCGGCCGCTGCAGCTCCGCAGACGCGTGCCGACTATCCGATCAGCGACGTCATGACACGACTCAGTACCTACATGTGCCAAGCGCGAGAGCGTGCCCTACCCGACGATGTTGTAGAGCGAGCGAAATTGCACATCCTTGACACCTTCGGTGCGATGGTTTCGGGTTCTGAGTTGCCCGCAGGGCGGGCGGCGATTCGATTTGTCCGTGACTACGGCGGTAAAGAGGTAGCGACGATTGTTGCCGATACTGTCCTTTGTGGCCCGATTGAGGCAGCCCTGGCGAACGCCGTGATGGCGCACGCCGATGAGAGCGACGATCATATGGTGGCCGATATCAGTTACCATCCGGGCAACAGCGCAGTGCCTGCGGCTTTGGCGGTCGGAGAGCAATTCAACACCAGCGGCATGCACTTCCTGCGAGCCGTAGTGCTCGGCTACGACGTCGGTGGGCGCGTCCTACGCACACTCCAGCCTGGGCTGGATAGCCATAAGTCGGCCTTTGGCCTCGGCGGTGTTTTCGGCGCTACGGCGGCCGCCGCCTGTTCGGCAAGCTTGACGGAACAGCAGATGCGCTGGGCGCTGTCGTATGCTGCGCAGCAGTATTCCGGCCTCTCCGCGACCTTCCCTCGCGATTTGGACCATATTGAGAAGGGTTTCGACTTTGCTGGCATGCCGGCGCGAAGCGGTGTGACTGCGGTGGAGCTGGTTCATGCCGGTTGGAATGGCGTGAACGATATCATGTCCGGACCTGACAATTTCCTGTTGGCCAACTACTCGGCAGCCAATCCCGAGATGCTCGTCACTCAGCTTGGCGAGCACTACTATATGATGGACGCGGGCATTAAGCGCTGGACCTCGGGGGGACCCAGCCAAGAGCCGTTATACGCGATGGAGGCGCTGCTGAAGCGGCAGCCCATCGATCCGAATAAGGTGCAAGAGGTCATCCTCCGGGCCGTCCGTGGCCATGACAACAACACGGACAACGGCGGCTGGCCGGACCTCAACGTCCAGTACTTGATGGCATTGATGCTGATCGACAAAAAAGTCACGTTCCGGTCCATCCACGACAAGGCGCGCATGCAGGATCCAGCGATCATGGCCCTGCAGAAGAAAGTGCGGCTGGAGCCGGGTTTCCCTGGCAGGCGAGACCCGCAAATTCAGATTGCCCTCACAGATGGTACGCGTTTAGTTCAGGACGACGTCCCTACTTACGTTCAGATCCCGTTGACGCGAGAGCAGGTGATCGAAAAAGCGCGCGACCTCATGACACCGGTCATAGGAACCACATCCTCATCGCACCTCATTGATCGTGTGCTTGAACTTGAGAAGATCGAGGACATTCACGAGCTGCGGCCGCTCTTGCAATGGACGAATCCCGCCGGTCCTCCGAGGCTCTCCGAATATCCATACGCGAAGTGACACAATGGATAGTGCTGCAACGCGGAACCAGAAGGTTGGCATGGATCAGTACTGCCAGATGAAACGCTTTTTGCAAAAGAGAATTGCCGTCAGAATCGTTCAAAGGTTGGCGCACCCGCAATGGAAGGTATATTACGATTGAAATTGTAATCCTTGCGAGTAGAGCCTTCTACTAAAGTGAACTGTCTCGTTCAACGTTCAAGACGGACAAGGATTTATCCATGAAGTTCAGATGTGTTTTGAGTATCGGAATGTTTGTCATCGAGTCCGCCGTCGCACCCGGTCTTAGTTCCGGCGCGAGAAGCTTGGCGCATTCCGCATCAAATGCAATCGCACCAATTAAGTTCGATCATGCCTTGATCTGCGTATCCGATCTAGCTCCCATGCAGCAAGGGCTTGCCGCCGTTGGTTTGCAAGCCGACTACGGCGGGCACCATGGGCACGCGACCACCAAAATGGCTCAATTGGGCTTTCCGGATGGCACGTACATCGGTGTTGAAGCGCCTGTGGACGCATCGGTCGAAACTGGAACTCCGCAATCAGCTCTCATGAAAGCGAATGCAGGTCCGTGCGGTTGGTCAGTGACTTCGTCCGATCTCAAAGCCGATTTGGAGCGAATCTCTCGTCTGGGCGTCACGGTCGGGGTGCCGGAACCTCGCAGCAGGAACCGGCCTGATGGGACGATGGCTGAATGGCGGAGTGCATCGCTCGGACCAGGGGCCCCGGGGTCAAATTTACCGTTCTTAATCGAAGACAAAACACCGCGCAGCAACCGCGCGCCGCATGCTTCGATCAGCACTGAGGGGACAACCTTATCAGGGCTCGGCATGGTCGTCCTCGGAGTCAAGAATCTGGATGAAAATATTGCCCTTTTCCGAAAAGTGTATGGCTGGCCAGCCCCCAAAATAGAGGACCATCCTGAATTTGGAGCGAAGATCGCTTATTTCGCCGGAACGCCAGTAATGCTGGCTATTCCCTCCACGCCAGAGTCATGGGTGTCTGAGCGAATTGGCCAACTGGGCCAATGTCCGATTGCATTCCTGCTGCACGCCGGTGACTTCAAGGCGGCTTCGGAGCACTTCTCACTTCCGAAGGGCAAGCCCTGGTTCAATTTTGATGTATCGTGGTTCGATGTGAAAAAATTGCATGGAGTCAGGTTGGGAATTGTCGGCGGGTAGGATTCACAGCCGTTCCTGGTTAGAAATTTACCGAAAGGGGAATTCAAATGAGCGAAATCACTCGACGTGGGTTTGTGAAGGGCGCCGCCTTAGTTGCGCCCCTCGCGTTCACCCCTTTCACCGTGGCGCAAACCCCTTCTGCTCCTCGGTATGATGTCGTTATCGTAGGGGCCGGGCACAACAGTTTGATCACTGGCTGCTATTTGGCCAAGGCCGGCTTCAAGTGCCTCGTTTTGGAAGGCCGGCCAATGATTGGCGGGGGTACCAAGACCGCGCAATTGACGCTGGCTGGATTTCACCACGACGTCTGCTCATCCATTCACGCTCGCATTCAGGCCAATCCGCTGATGAAGAACAACGAATTGAATTTAGGAGAATACGGACTGGAATATATCTATCCCGATCCGATCTACCACATCGCCTTCCCCGACGGGAGCTACATCACCAAATGGAGAGATTTTGACCGCACCTGCGAGGAGATCGCCAAATATTCCAAGAAGGATGCGGAGATGTGGCGACTTATGGCCACCGAGGCGGATGAGATCAGGCCCATCGTGAATCAGGTCGAATATACGCCCATCGGATTTGGCAAGACACTCGCCGAGCGCCTGGCAGAGCATCCGCGTGGCAAAGTATGGCAGCGCCGAATGGCAATGTCCAAATGGGATGTGCTGCACAAGAATTTTGAGGATGAGCGTACCATGGTGGCGATGATGCCGCCCTTCCCGAAAGAGTTGACTGGTCCGTATTCGGGTTTTTCTGCTTACCCCAGCAAACACGAGGAGGTTCCCCAGCCCAAGGGCGGATCGGGAATGATCGCGCTGGCGCTTTCACGCTTCTTCGAAGCGCACGGCGGCGAGATTCTCGTGAACAAGCCGGCGGAGCACCTGATCGTGGGGAACGGAAGGTGCGTTGGCGTGGAATGCGCTGACGGGAGCTCCTATCGCGCGGAGAAGGCCGTGCTTTCCACGGTACATATCAAGCAGTTGGTAAATATGGTGCCGCGCGATCTCTGGCCTCAGGATTTCCTCGAAGGCGTGAAGACTTTCAATACTGGGAACGCGTCGTTTAATTCCCACTTCGCCACCACCGAGCCTTTGAAATTCCCGGTTAAGAGCGGCACGATCGTTCCGGTTCATATCTCGAATATTCAGAGCTGCAAACGCGCTCTTCGCTACGAATCCGAACTGACCCTGGGTGAGTTCCACGTCGAAGAGCCGGTGTTGCATATTGTCCAGACCAGCGTTGCCGATCCAACGCGCGCTCCGGCCGGAATGCACACGATCCGTGTTTTGTGCGAGCAGGCCGTTTACGATCTGCCCGATGGTGGCCCGGGTCGCTGGGCAGACATTAAGTCGGAGGTCCAGGAAGCGCATCTGAAGGCCGTGCAAAAGATTGCCCCCAGCCTGACCGACGACAAGATACTCGCCAGATTTTCAACTTCCCCGGTGGACATCGAGCAAATGAACGCGGCCATGTGGCACGGCTCATGTCATAGCGGCACGGATGGCCCTGCTCAGGCTGGAGCTTTGCGTCCCGTGCCGGGCTGGTCGCAACATCGCATGCCGATCCCCGGCTTGTATCAAACGGGCGGCACGACTCATCCTGGTGGCGGTGTGTCGGGGGGACCTGGGCGAAATGCGGCGGTGGTAATGCTCAAAGATTTTGGAACGAGCATCGAAGAAGTGCTGAGCAACAAGGGATAGAGGCTAGAGAGCCTGTCTGACGAAATGAATTTCAGGTGCTTTCGTAGCGCCTGTCTTCAGGCGGGCACTTCAGATTCAAGCACTTCCTCAAATGACGGCGAAAGCTACAATGCCCGGCCCTGAGTTGCAACACAGGCCCTACAGTCAGTTCAGACAGTCTATAGAGGATCGGAAATTAAGCAGCCGCGGAGGATTATTACGGAGGCCGATTCGTGAAAAGAATGACCCGAAATTCTGGATCGCTGGTGTTGATCGCTCTAGGCCTGGCGATGCTCTTCTTCGGAGGCTCACTTTTGCCCCTCCAGGCACAATCCGCAAAACCGCAAGAATTCATTCAGGATGTGCCCGACACTCCGGTGCCCCTTCCCGCGCCTGAGCAGCCGCTTCCTTATAGTCACAAGGCTCATTTGGCGCTGGGCCTAGAGTGCCAGCTCTGTCACACGAATCCTGATCATGACCGGTTGATGACTTTCCCGGAAACAACTACGTGCATGAAATGTCACGCCTCCTTCGGGGAAAATAGGCCGAGTATTCAAAAGCTTGCGGCGTATGACAAATCGAAAACAGCGGTTCCTTGGGTGAGGGTTTACACCGTCCTGCCGGGAGTAGGATGGAGCCATCGCAAGCATTTGGACGCCGGGATGAAGTGCGAAATGTGCCACGGGGACGTCAGCAAGATGCAAGTCATGGCGAACGTGAAAAGCGTGAATACTATGGTTGGCTGCCTCAACTGCCACAAGTTGCACAATGCCAAAACCACCTGCACTACCTGTCATGCTGCCTGGGCTCCTGAAATGGTGGTCGAAAAAAAACACTAGAAATCACCTTTTGCAGCGCCATGCTCGATTGCTTTGTTATCTGGTAGTATACATTTGTGATCGAAATCAAATACAGACGTGACCGGTATCACAAGATGAGGCGCGTCGATGCAATATCCTCTTGGAAAGAAACCCCACGATAGATCCACGGGCAAGCGGTGTCGAGATAGGAAGATTAATTTCAGGAGCAAACGAAAGGCGGTCCACCATGGGTCCTAACATACAGACGCAGGGAGCCAACAGCAAATTCATCATTTCTACCACCTTGAAACCGAAAATCTCCGATTCGGTCCGAATTCTGATCCTCCATGAGGACGACCTTATCGCGGAACGGCTGAACAATGTCTTACGGGAAGCGGGATATATCTCGGAGCGTGCAAAAAACATTACGGCGGGTTGCGAATCCGCAAGATCCGGTCGATTTCAAGTGGTTATCAGTGCACCCGTGCTAGCTGACGGAACGTGGAGGCGACTGGTCGACATTGCGAATTACTATAATCTTGGCTTTGTAGTCCTTGTCGTGGCCAGCTCCTTTGACTTCAACCAATCGGCTGAAACGATAGAAAACGGGGCATTTGATGTTCTAGACGTGTACCATGAACTGCCAAAAGTCGCCGAGGTTACCAAACGCGCTTTGTGGGCCGCTTGCCTGAAGGGCGCCGGCCCCAGTCCCGAAGTTGCAAGTCCCCCAAAGGCAGCATGAGCCTTCTGGCTTTTTCTGGTACCAATTTAAGGAAGTAGCGCAAATTGTCACCAACATCCGGTCAGCTTTGAGGAAGCTGCGAGAATGAAAAGGGGAAGAAGAAATGAAAGTCGAATTTGATCTTTTCGAGAAATTCCCAGATGGATCGTCACTTTGGCGGGATTCTGTTCTGGGATTTGGAACCGCCCTCCTCCAGTTGCAAGAATTAGCCCAGCGATCAATAAATCAGTTTTATGGAATCAACTTGAGAAGCGGTGAGGTTCTTTTCTCCAACTCGGAACGCGACGCTCATGGATTTCGCGCACGTTCAAGAACTGAAAGACGAAGCAATTGCCAAGCTGCTTAGGCAGGAAGCCGAACCTAACTATTCTGGCGATCGTTGCTATAGCCGGCCCGAGATTTTGGGAAGGTGACAAAGCGGCTGCTACCGGAGAGGGCTAGAACCCGACTTGCTAAGTGCCCTGAAAGAAATCACTCAGAAGGGACTGTCGAACCGCAGTTTGTTTAGAAATTTGGTAAGAGCGCTGACTGGATGCTTACTGGGAAAAGTTAATTGGTCGAGCTGGCCTTTTCAGAACGCGCTTAACAACCGAGGCCGTCAAACGTCAGAGTGGCCCATTTGGTGTTGCTTGCAAACAAAGTGGAGCCGTTTTTCCCTCCCCAGTTGCACCTGATTCTGCGCCCCAAGTGCAGGTGTCCAAAAGATCTTTTTGCCCGGCCGAAAGGAGAAAATGGTCTTCATTCCCGTGCATGGATCAACCTCGATCCGAAGGCTATCGACCTCTATTGCGGTCATGCGGAATGCGACGAAAAAGAGGCAGGGTCGAGCTGATCCCGGCACACTCACTTGTGGGAAGTAGCCAAATGACGCAACAGAAGGATTCGAGTGTTGCAGACCGCGGTCTTCAAGATTTTACGCGCACCACCGGACGTGCACGCATACCCTCGACCGTGATAACGGTCACATCCAGGGACGTGCGAAAGAAGATAAAATGCCGCATGTTTGGAGGGTTTGTGCAACTGCCTCCACAGAGGAGAGTATTTATGAAACGCTCATCGATTTCGTTGGGTTTGTGCTTGGCCGCCGTGGTAACGATCTTGGCCAGTTGTGGGACGGCACAACCACCCGCAGCGGCTCCGGCGGACACTCGTGCGCAAGACGAAACAGCTATTCGAGCGGCCGCGCAAGACTGGGGCAAGGCCATTAACGATAAGAATTTGGACCAAACGGTTTCCTTTTACGCTGAGGACGCGTGGATATATCCGCAGAACGCGCCGATCGCAAAGACAGCCGACCAGCGTCGCAGCGTCTGGGAAACCTTCTTTGCGACGCCCGGGGCTTCCGACATGGAGGGGGACATCACGCGCGTTGAAGTGGCGCGCTCTGGCGATCTCGCAATGGAGTTTGGCACCTTTGCTATGACCATGAACGATAAGAAAGGCAAGCCGGTCACCGAGAACGAAAAGTACGTCGTCACTTGGAAGAAACAGGCAGATGGCAAATGGAAGGTCATCGCCGATATTTGGAACACAGACAAGTAAACGCTGCGTCCGCACGTAGCGCTGGGCAACGGGATGCTTCGGCAAGCAGAAGGGGTCTCTGATGAGAGTGTCGGGAGCACAAGACCGGAGACGGTTGGCCCGAATTTGTGTACACCCATTAGAAAGGCTTTGACGCTCGTGATTAAATCAGGGGATAGCCTGCCGCCAACAATGTCACGGAGAGTATGGGGTTTGGCTAAACCAATGAGCGATGGGTCTGGCGGCTACTATTTCGATCCCTCCAAACGGACATATACTTGGATTTTCGGAATTTGCGAAGCCTCGGATTCCCAGTTAACTGATGCCAAGTTCTGTTATTGGAATATGGCTTTCTTCCCTTGCGAGGAGCAGGCCAGTTTCCGACACACCCGTTTAACTGGACTTATCCGGTTCAATCTGTAGCAAGGTCAACCCGTCCGATAGATGACGAAATTCGCTAGCCAACACATTCTTCATTCATTGGTCAGCGCAACCGAAGAAGATTTTTGCAGGCGTGAGGTCTGCCTCGGCGTTCCGGTTCAATCACATGCACCTATTTAGCCTTGAACAAGCCGCTCCAAGCCCGGCCGGTCCTTTATCGTAAGAGTGGAACCCGTGACGATCAACAAATTCTTCCTCTTGAAGTCCGCAAACGCTCGCGTCACTGTCTCTCTGGAAGTTCCAATCATTTGCGCGATCTCTTCGTGTGTGAGGGTAAGCTTAGCCGTGACGGCCCCCTTTCCTGAATTGTGATCCGTAGTCAAGTCCAGAATGAAGCGAGCCAGCTTTTCTCCCACTGAATGCGAAAGCCCGATGGCACGCATTTCCGCAACAGCAGCGTGGTAGGTTTGGCCCAGCTGCTGGGCCACGCGCAAAGCAACGTCACCGTATTCGCGAAGGAAGTTCAGGAAATCCTCACTCGAAACAAAATTCGCCTGCGTGGGCTCGACCACTTCTGCCGTCAGCTCATAGGGTGTCCCGGTTACGGTGGCAGGTAAACCCAGGACTTCTCCCGGCTCTGAAAGCCTGACAATAAGTGTTCTTCCATCGATCGAAGAGGTCGAAAGCTTAACTCGCCCGGAACACAGAATGAAAACGCCGCGCCCAGCCTGTCCCTCAAGAAAGAGGGTTGCACCTTTTGGATAAGACGAAGCGTGTGTGATTGTCGAGAGACGTTGCACGGCCGCGGGCGAAAGATTGCAAAATACCCGATCCTCCCGGTGAGGGCAAGTAATGCAACTTTCGATTATTTCAAGACCATATGGCGCCCGCATGGAAGTGGACGTCTTTGTATTTGGCTTGACATGTGGGATTAGATGAAACCGGCCTACCGCGCGTGTTTGAGTTTCTGTCATAGACCTTAACCTTTTTAATCTTTATATCGGAAAGCTATCCGACGGGATGTGACCGCTATCACAGTTAAAAGTGATCTGTGTCACGGCTGTACACGCCTCACACCCGCCGCTTCCCCACTGCAGGCTACTTTCCGATACTCCTGGTGGCCTCAATGGGTCGTTGCAATACTTGCTGGAAGTCTTCTTATAGGAGTCTACGAGGGTGATTTCGTTCACGAGCGTTGATTCAAAAAGAACACTGCCCTGGATAGGTTCCGATTGAGTACAGCGGTACAGATCGATTCTCGAGGGGAAGTATCGTCAGATTAACTGATTAGAGGGTGTTGCATCGACACGTTGAGCCGACACTGTTTCTCGGGACCCGGCCGGATTAACTGGATAGAATGAAAACTCGTAACGCCTACCCTTTTACTGCGAGTTCTTCTTCCAGTTTTGCGACGGTTCTCTTCAACCAGCCTAGAACTGTGGTTTGGAGCTTCTGTGGCTCGTCTTCAGCCTTGAGCGACTCCACGGTGTCACCCTTTTCGTTGAGCGGGATCTTGTGGCAGATATCGCCGGTCGAGTTGCGCACTTCGGGCGGCGCAAACTCACTCAAGAAGCAACTTGAGCAAGGATGCTCCTTTTCCTCAAGCCCTACGTTGAGGCAAGTAATCGAGTCGCGGAAGATTTCCGGATTTTGGTGGGGTTCCCGGACAGAGGGGTCGTATCCTCCCCTCTCAATCATCTTGATTTCCAACTTCAACTGCTCAATCATTTCCTTTTTGTCGAAGCTCATTTGTGTGCTCCAGACTGCCAGTCCGGCGGATTCAAGAGTTCTCGCACAGTTGCCACGCTCCTCATTTCTAAGTTCCGATTACGACGCCCTCCAGGCGGCGGACATCCTCATTTCCGACGGGCGGGCTTCGATCTGCGCCAAGCAGTTTTGCCCACAGTTTTGGCGCATCGGCCAGCGCGAGCATTCACTGAGCCGGAGGCAAGGTTCGTCCAAAATCGCCTGCATGCCTATAGATCTGGCAGCTAATTCAACTACTGCGGCCTCGTGTGTCTCGGGGCAAGTCACCAGCCTAGTCCCCCGAAACTTGAAGTAAACATGAATCCCATGGATCACACGATGCCCCAGATAAGCGGCCACCATAGCGAACACAACGACAGCAAGCGTGACAAGAGCGTTGAACATTGCAATCAGGATTGCAAAAAGAGGTTCCATATGCACCTCGGCATCGCCAGATTAGAAGTTCCTCAAACCCTCATAAAGCCAGAAACTGACTCCTGAAAGAAAGAGAATGGCCGAAGTCGCAGTCAGGACAATTATCGGCTTTCGAAGTCGTGTCATTCTAGCGATGACTTCCTTTTGCTCCTCTAAGTGGTGGTGCTCCGCCGCATCAATGAAGATCTGATCATCTTCCTTTGACGACAGTGTCGCACGGTAGATCAGAAAAACGACCAAGACAGCCGTGATAACACCCCAAGCACTGAAGAGCGCCACGAGGACTATCGATGTTTGCATAACTCTCCTCCCTCCGAGCCCAAATTCCCCCTTAAAGCTCTAACTTGTGTTTCATCCGGTCCAGGTTGCAGCTAACTAGTTCAAGTGGAAATGTACGGTCACCTCCATCATGAAGGGCACGGGCACGCCATTTAAATACACCGGTT
>Ga0210409_10001660_pt1 | contig 28182 bp, 26 predicted proteins | sample IncBWH17MmetaG_FD_161649 | JGI IMG/M metagenome (GOLD analysis project Ga0210409, IMG submission 161649) | Forest soil microbial communities from Barre Woods Harvard Forest LTER site, Petersham, Massachusetts, United States - Inc-BW-H-17-M | ecosystem: Environmental > Terrestrial > Soil >...
CTGCCATAGTCGGCATATACGCTTCCAGTTGGCTTGGTCAATCCTAGCCCGGATTTGGTGGTCGCTTTGATCACCAAGCTGGTCTTGTCGCCAAATTCCGCAGGCGGCGCGCCAGAGATGATTTCCATCGACTGAATCGCGTCTGAAGGAAGCTGGTTCGAGAAGACCTTGCTGAATTGGTCCGTAATCGGTTGTCCGTCAAGCGAGACGGAGTTCTCTGCGTGGTCTCCTAGTCCGTGCATCAAGCCGTTGGAGTCCGCGGCAACGCCCGGCGAAACCAGTGTCGCGATCGAAGTAAACGATGACGACTGGCTCTCCAGTGGAAGCCGAGCGATGATCCCTTGGTCCACGTCGGTGTGAAATGTGGACTCATTTTCAACTAGGTCGCCGCCGTTTTCCTCGACCGTGACGGTCGTCACCGTCGAACCAACCTTCAAGGCAATTGAAATGTTTATCGGAACTGTCGAACGCACGTCCACGTCCTGGGTGGCAGAGCCAAAGCCTGTGGCTGTAACAACTAGGTGATATGGGTTAAACGGCACGTTCGTGAAGCGAAAGCTGCCGTCGCTGGCCGTGGTCGCTTCGCGATGAAAACTGCTAACGGGATTGCCGATCTCCACCTTTGCGCCTGGTACTGAGGCGCCGGACTGATCCTTTACCACGCCATCAATCGACCCGGAATTCCCCAACTGTGCCTTCGCTGCTCCAGCCGTCAAAAGCAGGACAAACCCCAAAATCAGAACCGAGTAACTACTCAATTTCTTCAACATTTTTTCTCCATCCCTTTCGAGGGCTATGTTTGGTTTTTGTGGAGAGGGCCCGCCAGAAAAGCGGCGGTGACGCTGGCTCTCAAATACGCCGGCGCTCGGAATTTCACTTCCAGCTGGGTAAGGAACTACGCGGTGGGAGGAGCTCGCCCGGCGCGATGCAGGGAGAAGGAATCGCTTGGCGCAACGTGCCGTGGCAGCGAAGAATACCGGGTGATGAGTTGAGGTGCGCTAACGAGATCAAGGTGCGCAGCCACCAGCGCCGGCATATGCAGCGCCTGGCAGATGTGGCAGGCCGTATCAGGCCCATTCGTATTCGTATGTTCGTGGAGGAAGGAACCGCCCGCCGCAAAATAGAGCAGCGCAGCACAAGCCAACACCGCCAGTGTGCGGTGCACGGCCGTTCGTCCGAAAATGGTTCCCCCAGAAGGCATCAAGCTACACCTTAGCTTAGCACCTTAGACGAAGGGTCAAGCCCTTTGGTTGCAATGAATTATTTGAATGCTACCCCCGCAAGCCGTGAGGAGGCGGATACTAAGCCGCCTTGGCCGCAGAAGCCGGGGGAGGCACAGCAAGTGAAGACTGGCCGCTGAATACTCCAGCCAGCTTCGCTGACGGCACCAGCCTGGCGGAATTCAATATAAACACGAGCTCCGAAGAGACATGGATGAACGCGGCCAGCAACGGATTGAGCAAGCCAAATGCGGCCATGCCCACCCCAATGCTGTCCACCACGAGCGTCCCCACGAAATTCTGCATGATCGTTCGGCGGCAGCGCCGCGCCACTTGCAGCGTCTCCACCAACTTCGACAGGTCGCTCCCGATCAGCACCACGTCTGCGCTTTCCTGCGCCACATCCGTTCCCGACCCCATCGCTATGCCCACGCTGGCCTGCGCCAGCGCCGGCGCGTCGTTCACTCCGTCACCCACCATCGCCACCGTGTGGCCGCCGTCGCACAGCCGCTTCACATACTGCAGTTTTTCTTCCGGCAATAGCTCCGCCGCGACCTCGTCTACACCCAATTTCCTCCCCACGTCCTCGGCGACCGCTTTCGCATCTCCGGTGAGAAGAACCGTTCTCAGCCCCATGGCCTTGAGCGAAGCGATGGCTTCCTTCGCTTCCGGCCTCAGCCTATCGGCAATGGCCAGCGTCCCGAGAAACTTTCCCTGCCGCGCCACAAAAACCTCGGAGTCCGCTCCGTGGCCATTCCTGCGCGAAAACGAGATCCCGCGCTGCAACAGAAAATTCTCGCTGCCCACAATCACTTCCTCACCGTCACAATTGGCGGATACTCCCTTACCCGGCGTATATTCAAATTGATTCGAATCCTCGTAGGTAATCCCTAGCTCGCTCGCCTTCTTCAAAATCGCCTTGGCCACGGGATGTTCCGAACGGGACTCCGCCATCGCGGCGGTCTTCAGCAAGAGAGCCGCGGAAATTTCCGGCGCTGGATGCACGTCCAAAAGTTCCGGCGTTCCAAACGTTAGTGTTCCCGTTTTATCCAGCAGAATCGTGTCCACCTCGGCGAGCTTCTCCAGGTACAGGCCGCCCTTGATAATCGCGCCCTGCTCCGCGGCTCTTCCAATCGCTCCGAGAATCGCCAGCGGCGTGCCCGCCGCGATTCCGCAAGCCCCAGCCACAATGATCACGGAAATGGTCGAGCGAATGTTGTGCGTAACCAGAAACGTCAAGATCGCCGCGCCAAATGCGAAATACACGAGGTACCCCGCCAGGCGATCCGCAATGCGCTGAATCGGCGCGCGCGATTGCTCGGCTTGTTCCACGGCCTGGATGATTTTGCCGAAGGTCGTGTCACGCCCCAGCCGTTCCACCCGCACCTCGAGCGCGCCGGATTGGTTGATCGTGCCCGCGTACACTTCCTTTCCAATACTTTTTTCAACCGGCATCGATTCGCCCGTGATCGTCGCCTGGTCCACAAACGAATGGCCGCCCACCACCGAACCATCCACCGGAATTCGCCCGCCCGGCTTGATCAGAACCACGTCCCCCACTAACACCTGCTCAACTCCGACTTCTCTCCATCCCCCGCGCTCGCCGACTGTCGCCGTCGATGGCAGCAGATTGATTAGATGACGAATGGCTCGCCGGCCCCGGCCCACCGTGAGCCCCTCAAGGACTTCCGCGACCAGCACAAACAGCGTGATGACCAGCGCCGTGAATACTTCCCGAATCGCCAGCGCCGCCAGGATGGCGATGGCCATCGAAAGCTCCATGGTCATTCGCCGTTCCAGAATATTCTCAATCGCTTCGTGAAAAATGGGATACCCGCCAACGACGGCGCAAAACATCCCCACAAGGACAAGCGGCAAACTAAGGTGCACTCCTGCAAACCAAAACGCCCCCGCGGCGATCGCGACAAACCCAATTCGAACCATCTCCCGCCAGTCGAAATGGTGTTCATGCTCTGCATTTTCTGCTTCGGAATCAGGGGCTCTCACTGCTACAGAGTTGCCAGCCGCATCTTGGAGAATTTCCGTCTTGCTCTCGCTGTCCAGCATCATGACCCCCGATGGCGCTCCCTGAAAACGCGCCAGGTTTCGAACTACTTCATGTAAGCCTTCACGATATCGATCAGTTCTTCCGCAGCCGCCGCCTGCGGCGAATCCTTCGGCCGATCGGGGTCCAGGACGTGAAACCAGATGTGCCCCTCGACCAGTTCCGCCATCAGCCCATTCAAGGCGCCCCGGCAAGCAGCCACCAACTGCAACAGGTCGCTGCACTCCTGTTCCTCTCGGAGTGCGCGCTCCACCGCTTCTACTTGTCCACGAATGCGCCGAACCCGGACCAACAGCTTCTCCTTGTCTCTTGCGGTATGTGCCATGCGTCCTCCAGTATACTATCACCCAGTATAGTATGTAAGTGCAACTAAAATCATGCTTTACGCGCTTGACCCGGCATCTTTTCTTACCTAAGCTCCGTTTCACGAACTAGATGCAGGCCATCGCGCGGCAAACGTATCTTCTAATCTTCCTCTTCAGCGCCATTTTTCTGGCGTCGCAATTTCATTCTTGCTCAGACCTGACCGCCGACCCAACTGCCTCTCACGTTTGTCCGGTTTGCTCCACAGCAGGTTCCGTCGTCATCACAAGATCCCCCGGCATCGCCATTGTAACCGTCACGAACACACTCGAACTAGCTCCAGTTGTTCTCTCAGTCTCCTCCACGGTTCCGCGCGGAACGTCTCCGCGTGCGCCTCCCGCCGTATAGCCTTCTGCACTTCGCCGGGGATCGATCGTCACTTGGCTTCGACAAACGCTCAAGCCCATAGAATTCCAGGAGTCATCTCATGAAACGATTCGCTGCTCTGTCTGCTCTGCTGCTGTTCTCCTTCTCTGTGCGCGCGCAGGACATAATTTCTGCACCGGCTAAACCCAACGAACCCGCCGCAAACACAGAAGACATCCGTATCAAGGCGCTGGAAGAACAAGTCCGTACGCTTGCGGGAGCAGTAGCGCTCCTGCGCGACGAATTAAAGGAGCTTCGCGGGACAAAGTCACCGGGACAAACGGCCGGCCTTCAGGTTCTCCTGGCCTCCGCGCACCCTGAGCCCGGAATGCTCCCCTCCACACCGGCCCCGGCCGCCGCACAGGCAGCGCAAACGCAGACGTTCGGAGGTGCGTCGGGCAACGCCAAACTTCTCAATCCAGACATCAGCCTGATCGGCGATTTCATCGGCACGGCCGGCCACAACGCCGTTTCTCCATCTCGTTCGCTCGAACTCCATGAGTCTGAAATTGGCCTGCAAGCGATCATTGACCCTTATGCTCGCGCTGATGCCTTCATCTCGTTCGGGGAAACCGGCGTGAATGTCGAGGAGGCCTATGTCACGTTCACTTCGCTTCCCGCCGGTCTTCTCCTTAAGGTCGGAAAGATGCGCGCCGACTTCGGCAAGGTCAACACGACACACAATCACGCGCTACCTTTCATCGACCGGCCCCTCGTGACCGATAATCTCGTCGGCGGCGAGGATGGCATCGATGACGCTGGCATGTCCCTCTCCCGCTTCCTGCCCGCGCCCAAGAATTGGTTCCTCGAGGGAACCGCGCAGGTATTCCGCGGCGATTCTGACGACGTATTCCATGCACTTCAGCGTCAGGATCTCAGCGTCGTCGGTCATCTCCGCGCCTATCGGGATCTCTCCGAATCAACTAACCTGGACCTCGGCGTTTCCTACGCTCGCGGCCACAACAACGCAGGCGTCGGCACCACCTTTAATCCCGAAAATTTCCTCACCAATCTATATTCGGCGGACGCCACCCTGCGGTGGAAGCCGCTTCGTCGCGCCATCTATCATTCCTTCCTTTTCCGGAGCGAATTCTTCTGGAGCGCTCGCGATCAGGTTTCCCTGGCCAATTTTTTCCAGACGCAACATGCCTTCGGCATGTACTCCAACTTCGAATACCGAGTCAATCGCCGCTGGACCGTCGGGGGACGCTTCGACCGTAGCGGCCACGCCACCGATGCCCGTCTGACGGATTCAGGTTTTTCAGGTATCTTGACCTATTGGCCGAGCGAGTTTAGCCAGATCCGTGGGCAGTACCGCTTCGGTCATCTGGCGACAGCTCCGAATGATTTCTCGAATGCCAATGAATTTCTGTTCCAGTTTTTGTTCGTTATGGGCGCGCATGGCGCGCACCCGTTCTAAGCCGTTTCAGGAGAATTCGATGTCACGCTTATTAACAAACTCCCGTCTCGCCGCGGTCGCTTCTTCCCTGGCGCTCGTTTTCGCGCTGCTCTTTCCTGCCACCGGCAGTGCCGACACCAAGATTCGCATCATGACGGCAACCACGGACCTGGCGTCCCTCGCCCAGGAAATCGGCGGCGACAGAGCCGACGTTGAATCCGTTGCTCGCGGCTATCAGGATCCCCACTTTGTCGATCCCAAACCAAGCTTCCTTCTCAAGCTCTCCAAGGCCGAACTGCTCATCGTCGTCGGGCTCGAGCTCGAAATCGGCTGGCTCCCGCCGCTCATCACTCAATCCAGCAACCCGCGGATTCAGGTTGGCGCACCCGGTTATCTCGATGCCTCGCGCTTTGCGAAGATCCTGGAAATCCCCACCGGCCAGGTCACTCGTGCGGAAGGCGACGTCCATCCGCTGGGAAACCCGCACTACTGGCTGGACCCGGACAACGGCTTGCGCATCGCCAAGGGCATCCAGAACAAGCTCAGCGAGATGCGCCCCAATGATGCCGCCTATTTTGCCCAGCGCTATGATTCGTTTGAACAACGGCTCAAACAGGCTGAGCAACAATGGCTGGCGCAGATGAAGCCCTACGCCGGCCGCAAAGTCGTTACCTATCACCGTTCCTGGCCCAATTTCGCGGAGCATTTCGGCCTCGACGTCGTCGGCTATGTCGAGCCGCGTCCCGGCATCCCACCGAGTCCCCAGCACACCGTGGAATTGATCGGACAAATGAAGCGGGATGGCGTGAAGGTCATTATGGTCGAGCCGTATTTTGATTTGAAGACGCCCAATGCCATCGCGCGCGATACCGGTGCGGTCGTCGTCGTCCTGATGCCCTCGGTTGGCGGCGAAAAAGAAATTACCGACTACTTCAAGCTGTTCGACTACGACATCGCCAAGCTGAAGAAAGCGTTTGACGAGACTCACTAGGAGCGTATTCGATGGAGATTCTTCCGTTCCTGATTTTGCCTTTCCTGGCGAGCCTGATCCTCACCGGCATCCACTCCTATCTGGGCGTGCATGTTGTCGAGCGAGGCGTCATTTTCGTGGACCTGGCTCTCGCGCAGATCGCCGCGCTGGGCGCCGTGGTTGCCATTATCGCCGGGATGGACCCGCACGGTCGCGGCGCATACTGGATCAGCCTCGGGTTCACATTTCTGGGCGCGGCCATTTTCGCCTTTGCGCGCTCCCGGCGCGGCCATATTCCCCAGGAAGCTTTCATCGGCATCGCTTATGCTGTTGCTTCCGCCTTGGCCATTCTGCTGATGAGCAAGGCCACCGGCGAGACCGAGCATCTCAAGGACATGCTCGTCGGCAATATTCTTGCCGTCTCCCGGCCCGAGGTCATCAAGACCGCGCTGCTCTACAGCGCCGTCGGCCTCTTCCACTTTATCTTCCGCAAGAAATTCCTGCTCATCTCCATGAGCCACAGCAAGGCCGAGCAAAGCGGCCTCAACGTCCGCTTCTGGGATTTTCTCTTTTACGCCTCGTTCGGTTTTGTGGTGACCTCATCCGTGGCCATCGCTGGCGTCCTGCTCGTCTTCTGCTACCTGATTGTGCCCAGCGTCGGCGCCATGCTCTTTGCCGACCGCATCGGTCCCCGCCTTGCCATCGGCTGGACCATGGGTACGCTGGTCTCCGCTTTAGGCGTCTATCTCAGCGTGCAGCTCGACACGCCGACTGGCGCCACCATCGTCGTCACCTTTGGCGGCGTTCTCATCGTCATGTTTCTGGTGCATCTCATCCTGCACCACGGCCGCTCCCCCCGCGAGTTGAAGGGGGTTGCTTCTGCTCAGCGCGAACTCGCACCCGTACCTTCTTCCTCTCGGGAAACATAGCTTTCAGAAGTGAACTTGAAACGCTACTTTTTCTCCGGCTGCGCCGTCGGCGGCAAAATCCCATTCAGCCGCAGATAAATGGCCTCCGTCGCATAGTGGTCCGTCCAACTTCCGCCCAGCGCTACCAGCGCACCGCCCCGCGAGATCGGCCGGTTCCCAAACAGCACGAACTGCTCCCCCAATTTCGAATCATCCACCTTTTCCAGCGCCGCCGTGCAAAACGCGAACGAATCCTTCATTGCCGCCACCAGCTTGTCCTTCGGATCGGTTTCCGCGATCTTCACGTCCGGCGCCGCCTGCCCGGAAATCTTCGAACAGAGCGTATTGTTCGATTGCGCGATGTGCATCATCAGGTGCCCGAATGAGTTCATTTCCGGCGAAGGCTTGAAGCTGTATTTCTCCGCTGGCATCGCGTCGGCCGCCGCCACCATGTTTTTCCCGTATCGCGCCACTCCCGCCTTCACGAACGCGCTCACCGGATTCGGCACCGTTCCCAGTTCTGCCATCTTCTGCGCATCGGCCGGCGCCCCCGCTTGCGGCCCTGCCGGTGGCGCCGCCTGTTGACCCCAAGCCCCCGCCACCGCGAACCCCAGCACCGCCGCAACTACCGCGCCCATCATCTTCTTCCCATTCGTCATCATGGTTGTCTCCCTCCGCACAAACTGTAGCTAAGCTCTTCAGCCCTGAAGCAGCTCCTCGCCGCACGCACCGCGACTCGCCAGCAGCATACCTCTGCCGCGCTTCTCCAACAACTGCTGGCCCATCCCGCAACCCACGATCAAAATGCCGTCTCTTCCTCTTTCCTTACATTCTTACCTCTTTACCTCCTTACTTCGTTCCCTCTCACCTCTTCACAAACAAAACGCAATAATCATGCTCCGGCCAATCATTCACAATCTTCTCCACCTTCAACCCCGCCGCGCTCAACTCCTCGATCACAATCTTCTGCGGGATCCCGTGCCCGCCCCGGTTGCTCGGAACTCCTTCCACCGGGTCCAGCCCCGCGCGCGGTGGAAAATCAATGATCGCCAGCCGCCCTCCCACCTTCAACGACCGCACCAGGCTCGCATCGAACTCCGCCGGCTTGGTCAGGTGATGGTACACGCGCCTCAGAAAAATCGCGTCGCAGCACCCCGTCGGCAGATTCGTATCCGCCTCTTTGCTCTCTACAACGATCACGTTCGCCAGCTTGCGTTTCGCCGCCTCGTCCCGCAACTCCGCCAGCTTCTTCGCATCAATCTCCGTCGCATACACTTTCCCGCCCGCCCCCACGCGCTCCGCCGCCGCAAACGTGTACTTCCCGTCCCCCGCCCCAATATCCGCCACAATCGTCCCCGCCTTCCACCCCATCAACTCCGCCAGCCGCCGAACCTCCTCCCCCGCCTCCCCGCGCACCCCCACCGCAAACAGCGCTGCCGCGAAAGCCAGCCCCATCAGCAGTAAGGTTTTCTTTTTCATCGTGGTACTGGCCCCTTTCTCCAACAAACCGATATGACTCCCCGCAAATTGCAACGTTAGCATTCCCGACGGTTCTGCGGGACCCCGCCGCCACCCCGCCTGTCTGCGTCCCTAGATTTGCGACGCATTTGCGGACATCACACCAGATACAACTTGAAATGCTCGGTCCCCCGTTAACGTACAATCAGCACCGGAGACTCCAGCCCGATGAAACTCCTCATCTTTGGTGCTACCGGTGGGACCGGCCGCCAGCTCGTCGAACAAGCCCTTGCGCAAGGTCACGCCGTCACCGCATTCGTGCGCAATCCCGCAAAGTTCCTTGTCAGCCATGCAAATCTTCGCGTTGCGCAAGGTGATGTCCTTCGCTATGACACCGTTGAACCTGCCGTCACTGGCCAGGACGCGGTGCTCTCTGCCCTCGGCGTCCATCCGCCCGTATTCACGTTTATTGTCGTAACGATTCTGTGCCAGGTCGCCGCCAGGTTACTGGCTCTGCACGGTATTGCGGCCTGGTCGGTATTGCTGGGCATTCCTCTCCTTGCCCTGCTTTTTCTTTTCCGGCGAAACACAAAACTATCCGATGGCACGCGCAACATTGTCCGGGCGATGCAGGAGCGCGGCGTGAAGCGCATCGTCTGTCAGTCGTCTCTCGGCGTGGGCGATAGCCGGGGACGCCTCGGTTTTCTCTATAACTTTTTTGTCGTTCCGCTGTTTCTGCGAAATTTATTCGCGGATAAGGCTGTGCAGGAAACCATCATTCGGGAAAGCGCGCTCGATTGGGTTATCGTCCGCCCCACGGCGCTGACAAATGGTCCGCGAAAGGGCGTCTATCGCGTCGGCTCCGGCATCGGCCACTGGTTTTTCCTGACGAAAATCTCTCGCGCGGATACTTCGGACTTCATGCTGAAGCAACTCGCCGGCGACACCTATCTGCGCCAAACACCGAGCCTCGCCTACTGAGCGCAAGCTCTCCTCGCCGAGCCTAGACGCGTATAATGTGCCCTCCACTTAGGAGAGCACAGCATGCGCTATCGCAAATTTGGCCGCACCGGATGGAACGTCAGCGAAATTGGTTACGGCATGTGGGGCATGGCCGGCTGGACCGGCTCCGACGACAAGGAGTCCCTCGACGCCCTCCAGCGCGCCGTGGATCTCGGCTGCAATTTTTTTGACACGGCCTGGGCCTACGGCGATGGCCACAGTGAAGAGCTGCTCGGGAAAATCCTGCGCGCCAACAAAAACAAAACAAATGTCGGCGGGCCCGACAAAAAACTCTACGCCGCCACAAAAATTCCGCCGAAGAACCGTCGCTGGCCCGCGCGCCCCGAATATTCTCTCGACGATTCTTATCCGCCGGACTACATCCTCGAGTACGTGGACAAAAGCCTCAAAAATATCGGCACCGACACGCTCGACCTCATTCAATTTCACACTTGGGAAGATGTTTGGCTCGACGATGAGCGCCTCACGCGCGCCATCGAAAAACTCCGCGGCAGCGGAAAAGTGCGCGCCGTAGGTATCAGCCAGAATCGCTGGGAACCCGCCAACGGCATTCGCGCCGTCCGCGCCGGCCTCGTGGACGCCGTCCAGATCATCTACAACATCTTCGACCAGAATCCCGAGGACAAACTTTTCCCCGCCTGCCGCGAAAAAAACGTCGCCGTCATCGCCCGCGTCCCCTTCGACGAAGGTTCCCTCACCGGCACGCTCACGCTCGACAGCAAATGGCCCGCAAGCGATTGGCGCAGCACCTATTTCGTCCCGGAAAATCTCAAAGCCAGCGTCGCCCGCGCCGACGCCCTCAAGCCCCTCGTCCCAGCAGGCTCCACGCTGCCGGAAATGGCCCTGCGCTTCATCCTCAACAATCCCGACGTCAGCACCATCATTCCGGGCATGCGAAAAATCCGCAACGTCGAAGCCAATCTCGCGGCCAGCGACAAAGGCCCCCTCCCCGCGCCACTACATGCAAAACTCCGCCCCCACCGCTGGGACCGCACCCCCACCAAATGGAGCCAATGAAATGAGTATTCCGTTTTCAGTTGTCGGTGGTCGATTGAAGAAACGACAAAAACAAGCAGGGAAGAAAAGCGGAGCGGAGAATTCTAAATTCTTTTTCTGACTGAGAACCGAAAACGGATGACTGAATACTTTTCAAGCGAAGGCGGAACGAAAGGAAAGGAAAGAGGAGGAAAGGAAAGAGGAGGAAAGGAAAGAGGAGGAAAGGAAAGAGGAGGAAAGGAAAGAGGAGGAAAGGAAAGAGGAGGAAAGGAAAGAGGAGGAAAGGAAAGAGGAGGCGCTCTAAAGAGTCTTTTTCCTATCTCCTACTAACAACTGAAAACTGAAGACTGAAGACCGTATCACGCAGTCTGCTTCAGAGCGCGCTCGACGAGCGTCAGGCAACGCTCGGCTTGTTCGCGCAGCAATTCTTCGCTATCGCTGCGGTCGCGTTGCATGCTGTGAAGTTCATCGGCAATCGCCAGCGCCGCCAGCACCGCAACTTTCTGCGTGTCCACCGTCGCCGTCGCACCCGCAATCGCATGCATTTTTTCGTCCACGTACTTCGCGAGCTTCTGCACGTACTTCTCGTCCAGCTCGCCGCGAATCGAGTAGCTCTGCCCGAAAATCTGCACTTTGACTGGTCCGCTCATGGAATCCCCGCGCGTCCTTATCGGCACAATACCACATTCGCTCCCGGAATAAATCCACGCAGGCAACATGCGCTTTTCCTGCGAAGTCCTATTTACATTCTTCGCGCTGTCCGATACCGTGTGAGCTCCAGCCTGTCAATTCTCCCAGTCCGCGCAGTGACATTCCCTTTGCCCGCACAAGGAGCAACTCATGGCCACGAAAGCTCATACCAAGAAAACCGCTGCAGCGCCGCAACACCCTATCCGCGTCGTGCCGCTGCATCGCCCGGAAGCCGAGCGTGCCGCACCCGCCGCCGCGCCGCAGCTTACTTACCGCGGAGGGCCGCTGCTCACCGCCGTCGAGGTCTTCACCGTTTTTTGGGGCGCCGCGTGGGAAGCATCGCCGCAGACCGTGGTCATGAAGAACATGAATCTTTTCTTCGACTTCATTCTCACGAGCCCGCTGATCGATCAACTGAGCGAATACAACGTGGCGGGAAAAACGATCGGCCATGGCACCCGGACAGGAACCAAAATCCTCACGGCACCCGCTCCCGGAAATTCCGTGCAGGACAGCGCGATTCAGAAACTTTTGCAACAGGAAATCGCGTCGGGAGTTTTGCCCGCGCCAACCGCCAATTCACTGTACTTTTTTTTCTTGCCGCCAGGCGTGCAAGTCCAGCAAGGAGGCGCTGCCTCCTGCAAGGATTTCTGCGGCTACCACGACGCCACGAGCGACAATGTTTTCTACGCGGTGATGCCGTATCCCGGATGTACCGGATGCACCGGCGGCCTGGCAGTGGCCGACGCTCTCACTTCCACGAGTTCGCATGAACTCTGCGAAGCGATTACGGATCCGGTTCCCGGGCAGGGCTGGTATGACGACAACAACGGAGAGATCGGCGATATTTGCGCGTGGAAAACGCGGACGCTCGGGAATTACACGATTCAACTGGAATGGTCCAACAACGCTGGCGCGTGCGTGTGAGCTTTCGAATACCCTACTAAGCGCGAAGCTGCGCGCCTAGATTTTTCTCGAGGGCGGCGATGATTTTTCCGCTGCAGTCGCTGATCTGCGCTTCGGTCAGAGTCGCTTCGCGGCTTTGGAAGATAACTCGAACGAGCAGGGAATATTTTCCGGCGGGGACATTCTTGCCTCGAAACAGATCCGTTGCTTCAATCGAAATAATTTCCGCGATACTGAGGGCTCGGATGGTTTTCGTCACATCCGAGAAATGCGTGCCGTCCGCGAGCAATAAGGAAAAATCACGTTCGACCGCGGGGAAACGCGGCAGCGGTTCGTAGCGCCGCGCGTCTTTGGCGGCGCGAATCGCGTTGCAGAGTGGATCGAGTTCCAATTCCGCGAGGAAGACGTCCTGGCGGAATTTGAACTTGTCGGCGACTCGCCGTGCTAGTTGCCCAGCAACGCCAACCAAAGAGAGATTTCTCTGCGCGGAAGCCGCGCCGAGAGGAAGCGGTTTCGCTCCGCTCGAAATGACGGAATTCAGATGAAAGGTGCCGCGGCGGGCGGCGTGGAGCCAGTCCGGGCCCCCGTCGTGCCATTCGAATACGCCGGCTAATGCGCCGATGGCGTCAAGGTCACCCTTCAGGTCGGCGAAAGAAAACTCGCGCGCGGCATCGTACAAACCTTTTTCGCGTGCTTCGCCGGTTGCGCCGATGGTAAGCACGCGCGTTTCGATGGATTGAGTTCCATTGAGGCGGTAGTGGCGGCCGATTTCGAAGAGGCGCGCGTTGCGCTGGCTGTGATTCAAATTCCATTCGAGGGCCGCGGCCATGGTCACGAGGCCGTTCGAACGCAGGACGTTGGCTTCTTCCGAAAGAGGATTCGAAAGACGGGCGGGCGTGACGCCCTCTGGACGAAATAATGCGTCGCGTTCTTCCGCGACGTGCGGAATCGTGAGGATTTCGCGGTAGCCGAGACCGATGAGGCGCTCGCGCAGACGTGTTTCCGCTTCGTAGTGCGGCAGGCGCGCGGCACCCTGGCGCGCGGCGGGCAAACGCGGCGGAAATTTGTCGAGCCCGTAGATGCGGGCGATTTCTTCGATGAGGTCGATTTCGCGCTCGACTTCGGCGCGCCAGGAAGGCTGGGTGCATTCCCAGGCGGCGAGGAGGGAGCCTTCCGCGCCACGGTTTTGGTCGATTCGAATGGGAGCGAATCCGAGAGCGCTGAGGCTGGCTTCCACTTCCTTGTCGGGGACGTCCGCGCCCATGACGCGAAGAATTTCCGCGCGTGTTACGCGAATTTTTTTCGGGGCGCGCTTGCCGGGATAAACATCCACGACGCCGGAGAGTAATTCGCCGCCGGCAAGCTGCAAGATCAGTTCAGCGGCGCGGCGCGAAGCAAGCTCGGCCATTTCCGGGTCGGCGCCGCGGCCGAAACGCGTGGAGGCTTCGGTGTGCAATTTCAGAAAGCGCGCAGCGCGGCGGACGGCGACGGGTTCGAACCAGGCGCACTCGATCAAGACATTTTTCGTGGAAAAGGAGATTTCTGTTTCCGCGCCGCCCATGATTCCGCCAATGCCGACGGCGCGAGAGCCATCGCCGTCGCTGATCATGCAGATGTTCGGCTCAAGTTGGCGGTCGACACCGTCGAGAGTTCTGATTTTTTCGTTTGGCTTCGCGCGGCGGACGACGATTTTGTGATCGCGAACTTTGTCGTAGTCAAATGTGTGCAGCGGGTGGCCCAGTTCGAGCATCACGTAGTTCGAAACGTCAACGACGTTGCTGATGCTGGCCACGCCGGAGGCTTCGAGTTTGTCCTTGAGCCATTTCGGCGAAGGCTGGATTTTCACGCCGCGAATGACGCGAGCCGTGAACCGCCCGGACAAATCGGGCGATTGAATTTCCACTTTTACGGCGTCGCTGGCTTTGGCTGCGCTTTCCGCTGGTTTTGGCGAGACGTGCTTGAGCGGCAGTTTGTAGATCGCGCCGACTTCACGCGCAATTCCGTAGTGGCCGAGACAGTCGGGGCGGTTCGAACTGACTTCCGCTTCAATCACCGCGCCGTGCGGGCCGTTTTCGACTCCACCGATGTTCGTTCCGGAAAGAGCGAGGCGCGAAGCGAGCTCGTTCGGCGGCGCGGTCACGTCCACGAAATCCTTCAGCCAGTTGTAAACGACCTTCATGCGTCAGTCCTTACCTGACTGGAGCTGACCGTAGTAAAGACGGGTCAGATACTCCATGCGAACGGCGCCCTGCTGCTGGTGCGCGTCAAAAATGGTTTGCAGCTCCGCCATCATTGGCGGGAAGTTCGGGTGGTCCTGCGCGGGCATGTAGGAGCTGCTGCGGACGCGGCCGGCCAGGCCGGCGAAATCAAAAACCTGCACGTTGGGAATCTGCTGCTCGCGATACGCGCTGCTTTGGAAAAAGGAGCGCATCTGTTCCTCGCGCGGATAGCTTTCATTCACTCGCGAATAGTCCGTTCCAAATTTGCGGAGCAGCGCTTCGAAGGCGCGCAAGAAGGGAGTGGTGCCGGTCAGGCGTTCATTCCAGAGAACGACGACCCAGCCGGTGGGCTTCAGGATGCGCGCAAATTCTTTTCGGGCGGCGTTTTGGTCAAACCAGTGGAAGGCCTGGCCGGCGGTGACAAAGCCGATGGTCGCGTCGCCAAGTGTTGTGGCTTCGGCGGAGCCTTCGATGCTTGAGAAGCCGTCGTAAGCGGCGAGATACTCTTCTCCGGCTAGGCGCATTTCGGTGTTGGGTTCCACGCCGAAAACGCGATTGCCATTCTTCAAAAAGAGTTCGCTCAAAAAACCAGTTCCTGAGCCGATGTCGGCGACGACATGGCCGGGGCGCAGGCCGCACTCCGAGCGGAGGATATCGAGCGTGGCCGCGGGATAGCCGGGGCGGTAGCGGACGTAGTCCGCGACGCGATTGGAGAAGCGTTGTCTGGCGTCGGTGAAAGTCATTGAACCAAGTTTTCAGTCCTCAGTGTTCAGTTGTCAGTAAGAGTAAAACCGGGCCGGGCTAAAGCCCGGCGCCTACAAATGCTTCCTACGGGAACTGGCGGAGGAAGCGGACGTCGTTTTGGAAAAACACCTGGATATCGTCGATGCCGTATTTCAGCATGGCCAGGCGGTCTATGCCGATGCCGAAGGCAAAGCCGCTGACTTTTTTGGCGTCGTAGTTGACGAAGCCGTAGACGGCTGGATCGACCATGCCGGCGCCGAAGAGTTCGATCCAGGCGGCGCCTTTGCATTTCGAACAGGTGGCGCCGTTCGAAGAGCCGGTTCCGCCGCAGAAGGGACAGGAGACGTCGAATTCGACGCTCGGCTCGGTGAATGGAAAATAGCTGGGACGGAAGCGCGTTTTGACGCTGGGGCCGAAAAATTGTTTCACGAAGTATTCGATGGTGCCGGTGAAATCGCAGAAGGTGATGTCCGAGTCCACGGCGAGGCCTTCGATCTGGTGAAAGGCGAAGGAGTGGGTGGCGTCGGGATTGTCGCGGCGGTAGACCTTGCCGGGAACGATGACGCGCACGGGCGGCTTCCGCTTTTCCATGGTGCGGATTTGCATGGGCGAAGTATGCGTGCGCAGCAGTAGTGGCGTCGGCGCGCCCTTGGGAAGATCGATGTAGAAGGTGTCCATGTCGTCGCGCACGGGGTGGAATTCCGGGATGTTGAGGGCTTCGAAATTGTAATAAGGCGTTTCAATTTCGGGGCCTTCGACGACGGAGAAGCCGATGGAGAAGAAGATGTCTTCGATTTCCTGGAAGACCTGGCGGATGAGGTGATGGGAGCCGATGGGGCGGAGGACGCCGGGGAGGGAGAGATCGACGCGGTCGCGGGTGAGAGCGGTTTCTTCGGCGCCGGATTCGATGGCCAGGCGGCGCGCTTCGATTTGCGATTCGACATGGGCGCGCAGTTCGTTGAGTTGCTGGCCGACAGCGCGTTTCAATTCTGGCGTGGCAGGTTTGAGCCAGTTGTCGGTGACTAGCGTGAGGACGCCGGATTTACGGCCGAGCCAGGCGTCCCGGAATTGCTTCCAAGAGGATTCGTCATGGACCGCATCGGATTCCGCGTCGAAGCGCGCGCGAACGTCGGCGAAGGGGGCGACGACCTGAGCGGCTTCGGAGATGCCGAGAGCCGCGAGCGTTTTGTCGAGACCGAGGTCGGACGTTGGCATGATCGCGATGTAGATTACACCGAAGGGCACCCGCCGCGGCGGGTGCCCCTACGACAGAAACTGCGCCCGCCTCAGAAGGCGGCCGCCACAGTTGCGTGCGCAACGATCCTGCGCTACGCCCGTTTCGCTTTAGCTGGCGGTGGGGCGGCGGCTTTCGCGGTGGCTACCAGCGATGCGAAGGCGGCGGCGTCTTTTACCGCGATGTCGGCTAGGACTTTGCGGTCGAGGGAGACGCCGGCGGCCTTCAAGCCGTGGATCAACTGGCCGTAGGTCAGGCCGTTGTTCCTTGCGGCTGCGCCGACGCGCTGGATCCAGAGCTTGCGATACTCGCGCTTCTTGACGCGGCGGTCGCGCTTGGCGTAGCGATCGGCGCGATTGGCGGCTTCCTGGGCGGATTGGTAGAGCTTGCTCTTTGTCAGGAAAAAGCCTTTTGTTCTCCTGAGGTACTTCTTGCGCCGTGCACGGCGTTTGGTTCCGCGTTTTACGCGAGCCATGGGGTTTCTCCTTCAAGTTTTGCCGGGGCCGGGGATTGCGGAGTGGAGGAGTTTGTTCGGACGGGTTTGAAGACCCGCCACTACAAAACCTCGGCGCTCTGCAAACAGCGGCCACGGATTCGAATGGGAAACAAGACGGGTTGCGCGAACGCGAAAAACACGCGTTGCGCAACGGGTTTGTTTCCGGGGTAGTGCGATGTAGTGCTCGAGGGTTGGCCGAAGAACGGTCAGTCCTGAGAGGTCGTCCGCGAAACGCGGACGACGCCGGGCTAAAGCCCGGCCTCTACAATTGCCCCGACAATTTCGCGGGACTTATCGGCCGGCAGGCACCCGTGAAGCGCTGCCTGGCACGATTTGCGGAACTTTCGTTCCGCATTTTCTTCGCAGGACACCTACTGCAGTGTCCGTGTTTCAAAGAAAGTCTTCTATCCGTAAGGAAGCATCTGCTTGACGGCGGCCACGTCAGCTTTGTTCACCAGCGTCAGCTTCTTTAGTTTGCGCATGCGGCCGGGGGCTTTGGTACCCATCAAGTGGCGCTTGCCGGAATGGCCGCGCTTGATTTTGCCGTTGGCGGTGATCTTGAAGCGCTTTCTGGCGCCGCGATGCGTTTTTAATTTCAACTTTGGTTTCGATGCGTTTCTTGGCATTGCGTAAAATCCTCTCCTAAGGTCAAAGCGGGCGGCCTCAGAAGGCCGCCCCTACATAATCCATTTCGCGGTGAAGCGCGCTGATTACTGCGACTGCTGGGCGCTGGAGGCCGATTGGCCGGCCGGCTTGGCCACGCTTACACCTTTTTTGGGGGCGAGCAGAGCCACCAGGACGTTGCCTTCCATGCGCGGCATGGTTTCGATCTGGCCCTGGTCGCCGATCTCCATGAGCAAGCGGTTCATTTTGGCGCGGCCCACTTCCTGATGCGCCATTTCGCGGCCACGATGAAAAATCATCGCGCGCACTTTGTGGCCTTCGCCGAGGAAGCGGATGATCTGGTTCTTGCGAACCTGATAATCATGCTCCGCGGTGGCGGGCCGAAACTTAACTTCCTTCAATTGCGAGCCACGGCTGCTCTTGCGCTGCTCGTGCGCTTTTTTGTTGGCCTGGTACAGATACTTGCCGTAGTCGGTGATTTTGCAAACAGGCGGATCGGCCGTGGGTGAAATTTCCACCAGGTCGAGCCCTTTTTCCTTGGCCAGCTTAATGGCTTCAAAGGGCTGCATGACGCCGAGCTGGCCGCCTTCTTCATCAATCACCCGGATCTCGCGAGCGCGAATCCGCTCGTTGACGCGGATGCGGTCGCTCTGCCGGAAGCTGCGTTCTGCGATAAATCCCCCTTGGACGCTTTGTTAATCGCGGGTGCGAATCGGCTGACCCACACGGGCCGCAAAGCGGTAACCCCACTCCCACCCCACATAGCGCAAAAACGCCGGGGGACGGGCTTCAAAGTATAGCACGCACGAGGCGGGAGACGACAAGAGGCAAGAACGCGGAAGGAAGGGCAAGAAAGGGCTGCGCTGCCCGACTGGAGCAACTGCAAGGAAGTGATATCACCGAGCAACCAGACCAGTGCCAGGCATCATGTGCATGAGGGTGCCAAGGGCAGCGAGCACGCCAACAAAGTAAGCGGCGGTGATCGGACTGGGTTGCGGAGGCAGGTCTTTGGTGAACAGGCGGTAGGCGAAGCCCGCGGCGACCAGAAAAAATAGACCTTCGCCGGCAAACAGCCATAGGAAAAGACACGCAGCGAGGAGAACCAAGCGTTCGGTCTTACTGAGTGCTTCCGCTGCGCCACCGCCGTCAAGGATCCAGACTGGAATGAGGTTCAGAACATTAAGCCCCGCGCTGGTGCGTGCAAGCGCAGCCCAAAGACCGTTGCCCGTGCGGTACCAGAGTGCCGCGGAAACGGCGGCACCGATAAAACCTGCCAGCGGTCCCGCGAGGCTAACTGCCGCGCGTGTCTGGCGCGTGACACCGAGAGCCTGCCAACGAACGTAAGCGCCGAGGCCGGGGAGAAACACCGGCATGTCCGCAGGCAAACCGCGGCGGCGAATATCAATGTAGTGGCCCATCTCGTGAACAAGGATGAGAACAGCGAAGCCAACGCCGAACGCGGCGCCAAAGAGCGCCCAGTAGACGCCCATGAAAGCGAAGAGGCTGAAAATGAATTTGAGTTTAAAGATGGCGAAGAGGAGCGTCTTGCTTTTTGCGAGCAGAATGGCGATCGGGGCCAGAGGGCCGAGTTTGCGAGCCCAGTTATTTTTTTGCTCTGGAGGAGGGGCAACCTTGGCGGCAAGTTCGAGCTTGTAGACGTGGCCGCGAATCCATTCCGCCTGCGTCGAGTTTTGTGGAAGAAGCGGGAGTGCCTTGAGCCATTCCTCGCGAGCCAAGGAGATCTGTTCCTGTTCTTCAAGAGACTTGGCGCGCGTGGAGATGCGCACCAACTCTTCACTGTGAACCAAAGAATGGCACTGCTCGCAGGCTAGAACTCCGAGAGGCAAAGCCGCGCCGCAATTGTGGCAGTTGCGAATGGGTTCTGAGGAGTCGGTGGGCACAGTTGGCGTGTGGAAGGCGGACTAGGCGGGTGTGGGCGGCGGCGACGATGCGCCTGCGACAAAAGGGCCGAGGATTTCGATTTTTGGGCCGGCCGTCAGCTTCCAAGCGATGTTCATGCCGACAAACAGGATGACGAGGCCAATGGCTCCGCCCACTGGATTCTCCAGCGCGAGAAATGGCGAGGCGAGACCGATGAGCAAGAGAAGCCCTAGCGCACTGCCCAGACTTACTTTTGGTTTTTCCGATGGGACCGACCCGGCGGCAGCGTCGGCGTCCGATGGCGAGGAGCCGTTGTCCGGCGATACAGGCGCGGGGGCAGTTTGAGTCCGCGCCGGTTTCCGGGCCTGTTCCTTGCTTATCGCTGAGAAATAAATGGGAACGGCTGCGAGGGAAACGGCAGCGTAGGTGAGCGCGGCTGCGGCAAACTGGTAGCGGCGGCCACCGATTCCCCGCGAACCCATTTTGAAAGCCTTGGCGATGATCCAGCCAACGGCGAGCGAGACGTAACCAATGACGATTCCAGTGATGATGGTGAACGCGGAATAGAGGATCAGGCCAATGACCGCGCCACCGATGCCAAAAACCAAGCCGCGAACAAAGGCAGAGTGGGTGTCTTTCGGCAACTGGTCCTTGAGCTGACTGACGCAGCGATCGCAGGCGAGAGATCCGTTGACGCGATAGTAGAGGCCGGTGATTGCCTGCTTGCAGGACTTGCAGACATCTGTGCCAGGTTTTGCCGCGTATTCCGCGGTGCCGAATTGAGGTGTGGGGGCGCCGAAATTCGTTTCCGACATGAGCGGGAGGTTAGCACAGAGGTTATTGGCCTAAAAGCGAAAATGTCATTCGCGTTGCGCGGCTTGCTTGGCGCTCGATAGCGGCACTGGGCCTGGGATAGAGGTGCCGGATCCAACGGTGTAGTGCATAGGATACAGATTCGAAGAATCGCGCAGCGAAGGAACTGCTGGGCGTGTTTAAGTGTGGGTATGACGGGCGTCGCGCTCACTCCTGCTGCGAAACGGATCTGCGTTCTTCTTTTTCTCGCGCTGAATTTTTTATTTCTAATTACTTCCAGCGGGCGGGTGCGGACGATTGATGAAGTGTCGGTGGATTTGCAGACGGAGAGTTTGGCGCTGCACGGGAATACGGCGGTGCCGCAGGCGGAGGCGCTGGGGACGTTTTATGGAAAGAGGGATCGATGGGGGCAGCCGCGCGCGCCGTACGGGACGGCGCAGGCGGTGCTGGTTTTGCCGTGGCATTTTGCGGGGCGGATGTCGCGGGCGGTGCTGCCGGGGATTCCGGCGCGAGCGAAGGATCTGTTTTTGGACGCGGTAGTGGCTTCGAGCAGCGCGACGTTTGCGGCGCTGGGGGCGGCGCTGGCGTTTCTAATTTTTTGCCGGATGGGGATGGATGTGAAGCCGGCGCTTTGGGCGGCGTTGATACTTGCGCTGGCTACGCCGTTGTTTGCATATTCGGCGTGGTTTTTTTCGGAGCCGCTTGTGGCGGTGCTGTTGCTTGCCGCGGCGCTGGTACTTTTCACGGGAGAGGCCGAGACGCCGATTCCGCCGAAGCTTGCGGCGATCGCGGGAATATTTCTTGGAGTTTCGCTGTGGGTGCGGCCGTCACATCTCATTGCGGCGCCGGTGTTTTTTCTGGCGCTGTTGATTCGCGACCGGAAGAAAGGTCTGGCGGCCGCGTTTACTTTGGCAGTGGTGGTAGGGATTTTTGGCGGGGCGTATCTGGTGCGCAATGAGATTTATTTTGGGAATCCGGTCGAATTCGGGTATCCAGATGTTGCTGAGGGCGGCCGGCATCTCAATACGTTTCGAACGCCGCTTGTTACCGGGCTATTTGGTTTTCTTTTGTCGCCGGGGAAGTCGGTGTTTCTGTTTGCGCCGCCGATTGTTTTGGCGATTGCGGGGTTGCGGCGCTTGTGGAAGCGGGATGCGGGGCTTGCGGTTGTGGCGGCGGGGCTGCCAGTGATTTATCTTTTATTTTTCGCGCGGTATACGCAGTGGGAAGGCGGGTACTGCGTCGGGCCGCGGTATCTTGTTCCTGCGCTGGTGGCGCTGTGCCTGGGGCTTGGGCCGATGCTGGCGGAGGCGGGTCCGCGAGTGCGCAAGCTGGCGGTGGTTCTTTTTGTCGCGGGCGTGTTGGTTCAAGTGATCAGCATCTCGACGAGTTTTCTGGAGGACCAGGCGACGGGCAGATACTATGATGCGCAGTGGAATTACCGGATGGAGTATTCGTCAATCACGCGGCAGGGACGCTTGTTCTTGCACTACGTGACGACTTCGCAGCCCGTGCCTATCGGACTTGGGTTTGATCGGTGGTTTGTGTTTCTTGGCAAAGCTGGAGTCTCGCGAGGATTGTTGGCGGCGGGATTGTGCGTGGAAGTTGCTGGATTGTTTTTTTCCGGGTGGCGTCTGAAAAAAGCTATCTCGTTAACTACGGGCAGTGTCTCACACTGATTTTTTCGAGAAAACATTCTACAAACTGATGGTTTCGCTGCGGTGGCCTCGCTTGCTGAGATAGTGGTGCCAGAAGAGGCGGGCGGCGACGGCGCGCCAGGGTTTCCAGGGCGCGCTCATTTTTTCCAGTTTTTCCGGCGAGGGGCGCAGGCGCAGGCGTTTCACTTCCTGCACGGCGGCTGCGAGAGCGAGGTCGCCGACGGGCCAGATGTCCGGGCGGCGCAGGGCGCTCAACAAATAAATGTCGGCGGTCCATGCGCCGATGCCTTTGAAGGCGACCAGCATTTTGCGTGCGGCATCGTCGTGCAGGTCGTGAAGATTTCGCAGGTCAAAGTAACGGCGCGCCAGAGATTCTGCGAGCAGGCGTGTATACAAAGTCTTTTGGCGGCTGAAGCCGATGCGCAGGAGCTCATCGTCAGTGAGCTTCAGAAAACGGCGCGGTGTGAGCGGACGAACGGCAATGTTCAGGCGGTCGAAGGCGGCTTTCGCCGAGGCGAGCGAAACTTGCTGTTCGAGGATGATGTAAACGAGCGTACGGAAGCCCGGCTCGCGAACCCAGAGTGGCGGCGCGCCGTATTTTTGGACCACTTCCGCCAAGTGCGCATCGCGATCAACTAGAACGCGCACACCTTGAGCGAAGGCATCTTCGTTCAGGATGATTTGTGGGATTTGCACGGCGATTGGGTCAGGCGCGGGAAAATGCTCAGGTCGTGGAGCGGGAATCGACTTCTTGGTGAAGCGATTCGATAACTTCGGCGAGGGGTTTGGGGCCGAGGTCGCCTTTCGAACGGTGGCGGACGGAGACGGTGCCGGCTTCGGCTTCTTTGGGGCCGACGACGAGCATGTAGGGAATTTTCTGGAGCTGGGCGTCGCGGATTTTTGCTGGCAGCTTTTCGTTGCGGTCGTCGAGATGGACGCGAAGGTTGTGGCGCTTGAGAGTTTCGGTGACGTGCTTGGCGTAGTCGGCGACCTTTTCGCTGACGGGGCAGATTTCCACTTGGACCGGAGCGAGCCACAAAGGGAACGCGCCGGCGTAGTGCTCGATCAGGATGCCGAAGAAGCGTTCGACGGAGCCGAGCAGGGCGCGGTGGACCATCAAAGGTTGATGCTTGGCGCCGTCTTCGGCGACGTATTGCAGGCCGAAGCGCGCGGGCAGATTGAAATCGAATTGCACGGTGGTGAGCTGCCAGGAGCGGCCGATGGCGTCAATGAGCTTTACATCGATTTTCGGGCCGTAGAAGGCGGCTTCGCCTTCCATTTTTTTGAACGGGATGTTCATGCGCTTCATGGTGTCGGCGAGGGCGGCGGTGGCGCGGTGCCAGTCCTCGGGTTTGCCGGCGTAGTTTTCCGGATGCGATTCGTCCCAATCGGAGAGCTCGACTTCGAATTGGTCAAAGCCGAAATTCTTCATGACGGCGAAGGCAAAATCCACGCAGGCTTCGACTTCACTTTCGATTTGCGAAGGCATGCAGAAGATATGCGCATCGTCCTGGGTAAAGCCGCGCACGCGGAGCAAGCCGTGGAGCACACCGCTGCGTTCGTAGCGATAGACGGTGCCAAGCTCGGCGAGGCGCACGGGAAGATCGCGGTAGCTGCGGAGCTTTGATTTGTAAATCAAAATGTGGCCTGGGCAATTCATGGGTTTGAGCTGATAGTCGGCTTTCTCGACTTCGACAGGGCCGAACATGCTGTCTTTATAGAAGTTCGTGTGGCCGCTGGTTTTCCAGAGGTCCAGGCGCATGATGTGCGGGGTGTAGACAAGGTCGTAGCCGCGCTTGAGCAGTTCCTCGCGGAGCCAGTCTTCGACGATCTTTCGAATTAACCCGCCTTTGGGATGCCAGAAAATCAGGCCGGGGCCGGCTTCTTCCTGGATGCTGAAGAGGTCGAGTTCGGTGCCAAGCTTGCGGTGATCGCGGCGCTTGGCCTCTTCGAGACGATGCAAATAGGCGTCGAGATCTTTTTGATTGAAAAAGGCCGCGGCGTAAATGCGCTGCAGTTGAGGATTGCCTTCCTGTCCCTTCCAGTACGCGCCCGCGACGCTCATCAATTTGAACGCCTGTATGCGTTTGGTGGAAGGAATGTGAGGCCCGCGGCAAAAATCGATGAATTTTCCCGTGGTGTAAAAGGACACCATGGGTTCGGTAGCTTTTTCTTCGATCAGCTCGCACTTAAAAAGCTGGTTGCTCTTTTTGTAGAGATCCAGGGCTTCGGGCTTGGGAATGAGTTTGCGCTCGTTGGGCAGGTCTTGGGCCGCGAGTTCGTGCATCTTTTTTTCTATTTTGGCGAGATCTTCCGGGGTGAACGGTTCCTCGCGCAGAAATTCGTAGAAGAATCCGGTGTCAATCGGGGGACCGATGCCGAGTTTTACATTTGGATAGAGTTCCATCACGGCGGCGGCCAGCAGGTGCGCCGCAGAATGCCGGAACACAAAAAGCGCGTCGGAGTCCTTCTCGGTGAGGATCTGAAGTTTGACGTCCTGCTCGAGGGGCCGGCGCAAATCAATCAGCTCGCCTTCGCCGTCGTTGGGCGCGGCGACACGGGCAACGAGCGCAGCATCGGCCAGGCGCGGAGAGATGCTTCGGGCAACGTCCGCGGGCGTGGTCCCCTTGGGGACATCTTTAACGCTGCCATCCGGCAATGTGATGTGAATCTGCTCCATGTTCGTGTTCACCCGGAAGGAGAAACACTAAGCTTATCGGCGGCTTCCCGCGGGGTCAAGGAGGGCCGGTACCGAAGACAAACTGCCACTAATGAATAGTCACTCCCGGCAGGCCGCCGAAATGCGCATCGGAAGTGACAATTCGCGCATTGCAGTGCCGCGCGGTGGCATAAATGATGGCATCGGCCATGGGTAGCCGATGGTCGATGCTCAAGGAAGCTGCAGCAAGCGCTATCGTATCCGTCAGGTCCACGACATGACGTCGCAGGGCCTCGGAGAGAAACAGATCTACGTGCGATTTGCTCCCGCGAAGAAGCAGAATTTTTACAACTTCGTAAAGAACAACCGTGGGAACCACGACCTGAGCCGTGCCTTGGAGATACGCGCCAAAGGCATCGGCCTTCTCATCCGCAGTGAGGTATTCCAACCAGCCAGAAGAATCAACGAGAACGAATTCAGAATCGATCATTGCGGTCGCGATAGTCATCTTTCCATTTCATACCTTTGGCTATGCCGCGGAGATCCTTAATGGAGCGCGGTTTGGTGAATCGGATGGTGCCGTCAAAGACGTAGACATTCAGTTCCTGACCGGGCCGGAGCTGGAGTTGTTCCCGTACGCGTTTGGGTATGACGACCTGAAATTTGGGAGAAACCTTGACGGTATCCATAGTTATCCTGCTCCCATGAGTATATCGATACCGACTTGGTATGTCAAATGTACAATCGATATAATTGTGTGGTACGGCTATTCAGATCGATGGTAAGGTTGGCCACAACGAGGACTAAAGCACAGATACTAAAGCTATTATTGGATCTCAACGGTGGTTGCTTTCACGAACTGGCTTGCTGGATTCACTGCCACTTGTTATGGCAAAGGCAGTGAATATCTCTCAAAGATGCGGAGCGGGTTCGAGAAGGGCATCGAATTCAGGGGTGCCACGGAGCTTCGCAAAAGCGGCTTCCTCTTTTAACCACGCAGAAAATTTGGCGGAATCCTGGGTCTTTGCGCGGGCGTGGCGCAAGGCTTCCAGTGTTCCTTTTCTGTCGCCGTCCATCGCTCGGACCACGGCGATGTTGCTCAGCGCCCAAACGGAGTCCGGATTGGCGTCGCACGCCAGTTCAAAATAATCTCTTGCGCCATTGACATCCTTTTGATCGAGGCGCGCGATGCCCATGTCCATGGCCTCGCCCAATATTCCTGCGAGAGCCCGTTTCAGGACTAGTAGCTTGTCCTCCCGCTTCTCGTGCTGGGCACTGCCGCGCAACGAGACAATCTGCCGCTCCAACTGAGCGCGGATGTCGCCGCGATTTTCACGGTTTTCCTGAAGCGCGGAGAGCCCCGAGTCAATTTCCCGCATCAGTCGCTGCTGCTCCTCCAAGTCCTGCTTCTCCCGCTTCGCGCCTTCGCGGATTGCTTTGTCTTTTTCCAAAACTTCGGCCCGAGCGCGAAACACCGCAATGTCGATCAGCCCGTCGAACATTTCCGCGCCTTGACGGTACTCGTTCCAAGCGGCATAGAGATCGCCGGATTGATCCAGGGCGCGAGCACGCTCGGTTTCCTGGGCGACTTGCACGGCGATGAAGGAATCGTCGCGGAGTTCGCGGCCGCTTTTCATGGCTTGCAAACGAAACCACGCTAGAGCTTCCTCCATGGTGTTGGCTGGGGCCCATTGATGAGGACCGTCGAAGCGGCGCAAGAAGTGCGGATAACCTGATTTTTCCAGCTCTTCGTCGGTGCGAACGATTTCTCCATAATTGAAATCGTACGTGCCTGTGGTGGCGAAGACTGCGAAGCGCTCCTCGGAGGGTGCCGCCGTCTTCGGCAGGAAACCCGCTCCGCTCAAGAGCACGCCAGCGGCACACTTGCAGACTTGCGCGAGCTGGGCGGCCACTCGCGCACCGCCTGAAAAACCTGCGAAGTACATGCGGCGATCATCGAGGGACAGGCGCTGATGCGTGTCTTGCAACATGGCTTGCGCGGCGTCGGCGGAAATCTTCCAAGGTCCGTTGCGAGAATTGTTCGAGCCCACAACAATGTAGCCGTGGCGTTCCGCGGCGTCTTTCATCAATTCCACCGGCCGGCTGCCGCTTGCACCGGGGTCGAAAGTGTAGACGATGGGCCAACGTTTTCCGGAGTTATACCGAGAAGGCAGATAGAGGGCGTAACTTTGTTCGGGATGTCTGATGGCACTGACCGACGGAAGAACTGTGCCCGTTTGCAAAATCTGAGGCTGAGCGCCGGTAGTGGAATTCTCTTGCGCCAAGAGCGGGCTGGGGAGGACGGCAACGCAACGAGTAATAGGGTGTGGAGGCGCAAGAGATTTCTTGCTTAGACGCGTCTAACGAGCATTCGAAAGCGGTGAAGCGCCGCCGACTACGGCGTGCCGCGCGTTTCGTTCGCGCTCTGTTACAGGGTAAACTCATTGATCTCTTTCGTAGCGTTCGAAACGTCAGGGGCTTGTGAATGAAACGATTCCCGATACGTCTAGTATTGACGACTTTTCTATTCTTTCCAGTCCTGGTGAGTGTGGCGCAGGAACCCAAGGCGCTTCCGCAGGCGGACTCGCGATACAAGGCGGACATTCTGGTGGTTGTTGCGCACCCGGACGACGAAGCCGGGGCGACGTCCTATTTGGCGAGGGCCCTCGACGAGGGCAAGCGCGTGGCGGTGGTCTTCACGACTCGGGGGAGCAACGGCGCGAACAGCGCGGGCGAGGAGCAAGCCGGAGCACTGGGAGACATCCGCGAAATCGAAGCGCGCCGCGCGCTCGCGACATTCGGGATTGCCAATGTGTGGTTTCTGAGCGGCAAGGACACGCCCTCGCAAAACGTACTGCAATCGCTCGCCAACTGGGGACACGGGGCTTGCCTGGAGCAGTTGGTGAGGATTGTGCGGCTGACGCGCGCGGAAGTGATCCTCACGGTTTTGCCGGGAACTTTCATTGGAGAAAACCACGGCGATCACCAGGCGGCCGGCGTACTGGCGACCGAGGCGTTCGAACTGGCGGGCGATCCAACGGCATTTCCGGAGCAGCTTAGCGGACCCACCAAGCGCCTGGAAACTTTCCTGGAAAACCTGCGGCCCTGGCAGCCCAAAAAAATCTATTACTCTCCCGACGCGGACCGGGAGGACATTTTCCGCGGACTAGGTCCCACGTATTCGGGCAAGGACATCTCAAAAACTACGCACAAATCTTACGGACGCATGGCGCTGGAGGGGTTTCGCACACATGAAACCCAGGCGAAGAGTTATCTCGATCGAATCGCTGGAATGGACGATGCACAGATCCAGAAATTAGCGGAGTCGGATGGATGGGAAAGCGCGCAGCAATTTGTACGAGGGAAATCGTTAGTGGGCGGGAGCGTGACCGGGGACATTTTCGAGGGCATCACGGTGGGAGCGATTCCGTTCGTGCGGCCGGAAGGATCACCTGAGCCGGCGCACCCTGAACTGTCCGTGGAACTCGACGGG
>Ga0210409_10001661_pt1 | contig 28178 bp, 24 predicted proteins | sample IncBWH17MmetaG_FD_161649 | JGI IMG/M metagenome (GOLD analysis project Ga0210409, IMG submission 161649) | Forest soil microbial communities from Barre Woods Harvard Forest LTER site, Petersham, Massachusetts, United States - Inc-BW-H-17-M | ecosystem: Environmental > Terrestrial > Soil >...
TGCTCGGCCGCTATCTTTCGCATAGCATGAAAGTAGCGGCCGCTGCAGAGTGCCGGAGCGCTTGCTCATGAGCGATCATTCCAAGGAAACAACGCAAACCGTAACTCCCGCCGAGCCGGCCTCCCCCCATCGCACGCCTTCCGCCAAAGAGAAATCCTGGGAAAAAAATACGCTGCGGCCGACGCTCGAGAAAAATCCCGAGCGCCAGGCGGAGTTCACCACCGTTTCCGGCTTCCCGATTCAGCGGTTGTACACTCCGGCCGACCTTTCCGGCTGGGATCCGGATCGTGATCTGGGATATCCCGGCGAGCCTCCTTACACGCGCGGTATTCATTCCACCATGCACCGCGGCCGACTGTGGACCATGCGGCAATTCGCCGGCTTTGGCGCTGCGCAGGACACCAACCAGCGCTTCCGCTATTTGCTTGCGCAGGGGCAGACCGGATTATCGACCGCGTTCGATTTGCCGACCTTGATGGGCTACGACTCCGATCATCCGCTTTCCGAAGGGGAAGTCGGGAAATGCGGAGTGGCCATCAGTTCGCTGGCGGACATGGAAGTGCTGTTCGACAAAATTCCGCTCGCCGATGTCACCACCTCGATGACCATCAATTCGCCCGCGGCGGTGATTTGGGCAATGTATCTGGCGGTGGCGGAAAAACAGGGCGCGGACTGGAAGAAAATTTCGGGCACCCTGCAGAACGACATCTTGAAGGAATACATCGCGCAAAAGGAATACATCTACCCGCCCGAACCGTCGATGCGGCTGGTGATCGACACCTTCGAGTTTGGCGTGAAGAACACGCCCAAGTTCAACACCATTTCCATCAGCGGGTATCACATCCGCGAGGCGGGCTCGACGGCGATTCAGGAATTGGCGTTCACCCTGCGCGACGGTCTCGAGTATGTGGAATGGGGAATGCGGCGCGGCCTGAAGCTCGATGAGTTCGTGCCGCAACTTTCGTTTTTCTTCAACGCACACAACGATTTCTTCGAGGAGATCGCCAAGTATCGCGCGGCGCGGCGCATCTGGCACAAGGCCATGGTGGAGCGCTACAAGTCGCAGAATCCGCGCTCGTGGGCGCTGCGCTTCCATAGCCAGACGGCAGGCTGTTCGCTGACCGCGCAGCAGCCGTACAACAACGTGGTGCGCACGGCGATTCAGGCGCTCGCGGCGGTGCTCGGCGGAACGCAATCGCTGCACACCAATTCCCTGGACGAAGCCTGGGCGCTTCCTACGGAATTTGCGGCTACCATCGCGCTGCGCACGCAGCAGATCATTGCTCACGAGACGGGCGTTACCAATACCGTCGATGCGCTCGGCGGGTCGTACTTTGTCGAGACGCTGACCAACGAAGTCGAGCGCGGGGCGTGGGATTACATCGATAAAATTGACGCGCTCGGGGGCATGGTGGCGGCCATCGAGCGCGGCTATCCGCAGCGGGAAATTTCCGAGGCTTCCTATCGCTATCAGGTGGCGGTCGATAAAAAGGAAAAAATTATCGTCGGCGTAAATGATTTTGTCACCCAGGAAAAGCCGCTCGACACTTTGCAGATTGATGAGAGTGTGGCGCACCGCCAGGCCGAACGGCTGAGCCAATTGCGCGCCGACCGCTCGAGTGACGAAGTCGCCCGCCGGCTGGGCGCGCTGCGCAAAGCGGCACAAGGCAGCGAGAATCTGATGCCGTACATCTTCGACGCGGTGAAATCCTACGCCACGCTCGGCGAAATCTGCGACGCCATGCGCGAAGTCTTCGGCACCTACGAAGAAATCGCCATCACCTAGCCTTCTCTGTGCCCTCTGTGGCAGTTCTCAGTGAACTCTGTGTTAAATTCCGTTCTCCATGACGGATAACGAGATTACCCACGAGATCATCGGCGCAGCAATTGAGGTGCACCGTCTACTAGGTCCCGGCTTGTTGGAGTCCGCCTATGAAGAATGCCTGGCGAAGGAGCTCGCGTTGCGTAATTTGAGTGTGGAACGGCAGAAGCCCGTCCCAGTCGTGTACAAGGATGTGAAGCTCGAATGTGGATATAGAATTGACTTGCTGGTCGAGAACCGAGTTGTGGTCGAGCTCAAATCGATCGAGAGCCTCGCTGCTATTCATGAGGCTATCATACTACCTGCGTCTTTCTGGCCGACGGTTGGGCCTGTTGATCAACTTCAATGTGAATGTGCTGAAAGACGGGATTAAGCGATATATCATTTGATCTTAGAAAAGGCTTAACACAGAGTTCACTGAGAACTGCCACAGAGGACACAGAGAAGAATGGCGGAGAAGAAGATTCGGGTGCTGATTGCCAAGCCGGGGCTGGATGGTCATGACCGCGGCGCGAAGATCATTGCGCGCGCGCTACGCGACGCCGGCATGGAAGTGATCTACACCGGCTTGCGGCAGACGCCAGAGATGATTGCTTCGGCGGCGGTGCAGGAAGACGTCGACGTAATTGGCCTCTCGATTCTCTCTGGCGCGCACAACACGATATGCCCACAGCTAATGAGCTTGCTGCACGACAAAGGCATGAACGACGTGACCGTGGTCCTCGGCGGCATCATTCCCGAAGCGGACATTCCCGCCCTGAAGAAAGCCGGCATCGCCGAGATTTTTCTCCCCGGCACCTCCACGCAAGACATCGTCGAATTCATCCGCAAGCGCATCGCGCATTAACAAAGGTCGGCCGTCATCGTTTGCCGCCGTCTTTACGACGCTGATCATGTTTCTGCCGCGCCCCGCGGTGGATCACTTTGACGCGTTCCTTCTCTTGCTTTTGCGCTTCGGGATCGACCTTGCGTCGCACAAACTCCTGCTCGCGCTCGAGTTTGCGCTGATTTTCCAGCCGGCTCTCGTCGAGGCGCCCTTCCGCAATGGCCGCCTGCACCGCACAGCCCGGCTCCGTGGTGTGCCCGCAATTGCCGTATTTGCACTGCGCCGCCAGTTCCTCGATGTCGGAAAACGCTTGCTCGACGCCCTCCGTAGCGCCCCACAACTGCAGTTCGCGCAGCCCCGGCGTGTCGATGAGCAAAGCGCCGCCGGGCAGCGCGAACAGCTCGCGGCTGGTCGTAGTGTGGCGTCCGCGGCTGTCGCTCGCGCGCACCGTTTGCACCGCCTGCGCCTCGCGCTGCAGCAAGAGGTTTACCAACGTCGACTTCCCCACTCCCGACGAACCCAGCAACACAATCGTCTGCCCGCGTGCAAGAAAGCTTTCCAGCGCGTCTATACCCCCTCCGGTGCGCGCGCTCACGGTAAATATCGGAACACCGGCGGCAATGGTCTCAACTGCCGCGACTCGAGTGGCGACATCAGCACAATCGTCGGCCTTATTGAGAACCACAATCGATTTTGCGCCGGACTCAAAGCATTGCGCCAGATAGCGCTCCAGGCGCCGCACGTTGAAGTCGCCATCCAACGCCATGACCACGAACGCGGTGTCCACGTTCGCCGCGATCACCTGTTCTTCCAGTCGCCGCCCAGCGACCTTGCGCACGAACTTGCTGCGACGCGGCAATACTTTCTGGATCAGCGGCCGCCCGCCGCCGCTGAGCATTTCCGCGGCAACCCAGTCCCCCACCGCCGGCCAGTCTCCGCCTGTTTCCGCCGCAGCGCGCAGCGTGCCGGAAGTCTCCGCCCAGCATTCCGCAAAATCGCCGGCGATGCGCCAAAGTCCTCGCTGTTGGGAAACGACTCGCGCAGGCAGCCACTCGGGCCGCTCGCGCCCTTGCCACAACGCATCAAAATACGAATTCCATCCCAGTCGCTTCAAAGACACCGGATCTTCTCCCGTTGCGCGAAAATGCTTCGCGCCTGTGTTGCATGCGCGCGTTCGGAAATCAATTGGTGAGGGAGCAAAATGGGAGAAGGCGTGCTAGCAATAGCTGGGAAGTTTGTGGAAGGCACACCATCCCCTCGGAACTTCGATCGAGGTGATCACAGGCGCCTCCTGAAAAGCGATGGTGCGAATCACACCGAGTGAATTGTAGAGAACATGCGGGGAGCCGTCAATATAATGCTCCGGTAACCGCGCTTTCCAAACAAAAAGGCCGGACCCGCAGCGTCCGGCCTGGTAAGACTTCGATCGAATTCTACCTACGGCTTTTCAGGCTTGCCGTGATCCGGCTTGCTATTGGAGTGCGGTGCGTTTTCGTGGGACGCGTTGGCATGCTGCGTAGGCCCACGGTCAACACGCGGGTTGCCACGCGCCTCGCCCTGCGGTGCTTTGGAGGACGAAGCGTTTGGCACCGGCCGAACTTCTCTTGCCGGCCGTGCATTGTTGGAGGGTCCGCCGTTTGGCCTGGACGCTGAGTTATCGCGGTTCGCTGCGTTTGCCGGACGATCATTCCGGCTGACAGTCTTGCTCGCCGGCAATGCATCGACCGGACGATCATTCCGGCCGGTGTTCCGGTTGTCATGAGCGGCATTGCTCCCGCGATCCGCGTGCCGGTCCTCTGGCCGATCCGTGCGGTGCGCTGATTCCGCTCGATCGGCGCGATGGTCCGCTCCGCGGTCGGAGCGCGCTGCAACTACGTCGCTGTGGAAATCGCCCGGGCGTCCGCTGGCTGCTACCACCGGCCGTCCGTGATTTTCCGACGCCCACTGCCGCCGGTCCGCGCGCGCCGCGTGCTCGTGCTCGATCTGTTCGTGCCGCGCTTCGATGTGACGGTCGTGCTCCGCAATCCTTTCGCGTTCGCTGGGGCGCGCTTGAATTCCGTGCGGCCCGCCGTTGTAGCTGACGTTATTGATCGTGGTGTTGTTCACGATCACCGTCCTGTTGTACGTGTTGTGGATGATCGTGGTGTTGACGTTGGTCACCGAGCGGTTGTAAACAAACTCGCGTCCGCGCCATTCGCCGCCCCAGAAGCCGACGCCCGTGTAGCCGAAGCCATAGTTAATTCCGCCGTAGAAGCCGACATGCGGTCCCCAGTAGCCGCCGTGCCAAACGTACACGCCTTCGTTAAATCCCCAATAACCCGGAGTCCACAGGAAACCCGGTTCCGGCGCCATCACCCACGTTCCCGGCACCCAGTAGTAGCCCTCGTCACCATACGCCCAATATCCCGGCGTCCAGATGTAACCCGGGGCGGGGCAAACCGGCTGGGCATAGACCGGCAGGATGGGAGGCCCAACTCGGACCGAAATGCCAACCGCAATTTGTGCGTTGGAAGCCGCCGGCGTGCCGAGTATCGCCGCGGCAAGCAGCAGGAGCCCAATAAATTTCAGGATTCGCATCACTCTCACCTCTCCGATGCAGCGTTCTTCGCGCCAAACTGCCTTGCTGGAATGCGCAAAATCAGGGCCGGTTCGTTCTGGTTGTATAAACACTTTTTTACCAGAAAAGTTGTGCCGCCGGTGGTCGAGCGCTCTGGTGTGCGCCGTATCCGTAACACGTGGACAACTTAGAAGTATTGAGGGACTGGACGCGCTCGCAGTATGACCGCAGAGACCGTATACTGTGACGTTCGCGGCGGGCTGCGTTTATCTGGCAGGCATTGCCTTGCACCGCCACTTTTGCGTGAGGTCTGTGAGTGGCCGCCTCGATTCTCAAAACGAACGTAAGTACGAAGTCGCCCGAATTTGAGAAGAATACCCGCCGGATGATTGACCTCGTCACGCAAATCAAAAATCAAGAAGAGCAGATTGCGGCGGGCGGGGGCGCGAAAGCCATCGAATCGCAGCACAAAAAGGGGCGACTGACCGCGCGCGAACGCGTCGCCAAGCTGATCGATCCCGGCTCGCAATTTTTTGAGTTGGGCGTTTACGCCGCCTACGAAATGTACGAAGAGTGGGGCGGCGCGCCATCGGCGGGGACGGTCACCGGGCTTGCGCGCGTCTGCGGCCGCACCTTCATGATCATCGCTAACGACGCGACCGTAAAGGCCGGCGCGTTTTTCCCGATGACTGCCAAGAAAGTCATTCGCGCGCAGAACATCGCGATCGACAATCACATCCCCACGATTTATCTGGTCGATTCGGCGGGCATTTTTCTTCCCTTGCAGGAGGACGTGTTTCCCGATACGGACGATTTCGGCCGGGTGTTCCGCAACAACGCAGTAATGAGCGCCATGGGCATTCCGCAACTGGCCGCCATTATGGGCATGTGCGTGGCCGGCGGCGCGTATCTGCCGGTGATGTGCGATCACATTCTGATGACCGAAGGCTCCGGGCTGTTTCTGGCCGGGCCGGCGTTGGTGCAAGCGGCCATCGGGCAGAAAACGTCTGCTGAGGACTTGGGCGGCGCGAAAACGCACGCGCAAATCAGCGGCACGGTGGATTTTCGCGAGCCGGACGATGACGCTTGCATCGCGCGGATTCGCGCGCTGGCGGACAAGATGGGCGCCGCGAACCCTGCCCCGTTCAGTCATGTGGCTTCGCGGCAGCCGCTTTATTCCGCGCAGGAGATTTACGGAGTTTTTTCCGGCGATCCCGCCAAGCAATACGATATGCGCGAGATCATCGCGCGCATTGTGGACGCCAGCGAGTTCGAGGAATATCGCGCCGAGTACGGCGAAACGGTGCTGTGCGGCTATGCGCGCATCGGCGGCTGGGCCGTCGGCATCGTCGCCAATCAGAAAAAGCATGTGCAAACGCTGGCGCGCGGCTCGGACCAGAAGCGCATGGAATTCGGCGGCGTGATTTACACCGAGTCCGCCGAAAAGGCCGCACGCTTTATCCTGGACTGCAACCAGAACCGCGTTCCGCTGGTTTTCCTGCACGACGTGAACGGCTTCATGGTCGGCAAAGACGCGGAATGGAGCGGCATCATCCGCGCCGGCGCGAAAATGGTCAACGCCGTGGCCAACAGCGTGGTGCCCAAGATCGCGGTGATTTGCGGCGGCAGCTTTGGTGCCGGCCACTACGCCATGTGCGGCAAAGCCTACGACCCGCGCTTTATTTTCGCATGGCCCACAGCGCGCTACGCGGTGATGAGTGGCGACGCCGCTGCCGGTACGCTAGTCGAAATCAAGCTGAAACAACTCGAACGCGAAGGCAAAAAGGTCGACGAGAAAGCAAAAAAAGAATTGTACGAATCCGTCCGCGCCACCTACGAGCACCAAACCGACCCGCGCTACGCCGCCGCCCGACTCTGGGTCGACGCCATCATCGACCCCGCGCATACGCGCGATGCGCTAATCCAGGCCCTCGAAGCCGCAGCGCTAAATCCCGAAATCCGCGAATTCAAAACCGGAGTCCTGCAGACGTGATCGGTATGCGCACGAAGGTACTGATCTGGATAGCCGCATTACCCATCCTCGCGGCCGCCGCGATCGCCGTGATTGCACTAGTGATCCTTTTGTTTTCAGGTTTGGGAGTGGCGGTCCCTATTTTTCACATGGCCAGGATCGTTGCCTTGCTGATCGTCTGGCTGGTTATCGTGATTTCCGCTGTGGCTTCCTTTCGCCATGACAGAAAGCGGCAGATAAGAAACTAGAAGCGAATGCCGGACACCGCAAAAGTCGTTGAATGCCCGCGCGACGCCTGGCAGGGTCTGCCGGATTTTATTCCTACGGAATTGAAGGCCGACTATCTGGCTGAGTTGGTGCACGCGGGTTTCCGGCATATCGATGCTGTGAGCTTCGTATCGCCGAAGCATGTGAAGCAGATGGCAGACAGCGAAGAAGTGATGGCGAAACTCAACGCTTCCCTTCCCGATGGCACCGAGGCGCCGGAGATCATTGGGATTGTTGTGAATGAAAAAGGGCTCGAGCGGGCATTCGCGACTCCTGGCGTTACTACGATCGGGTATCCGTATTCGATCTCGGCTTATTTTCGGCGCGCGAACGCGAATATGACTCGCGAGGAATCGCGCGCCCTGGTCGAAACGCTCAAGAAAGAGACCGCGGCGGCGAATCGGGGCTTGGTTATTTACATCTCGATGGCCTTCGGCAATCCTTATGACGAGCCGTGGGGGCCGGAGATTGTGCAGGACACTCTGGAATGGCTGAAGGACATTCGCGTGCGCACCGTTTCGCTGGCGGATACCGTGGGCACGGCCTCGCCGCAACTCGTCGGCGATCTCTTTCGCCAGGTGAAGGACCACGTCGCTGGTCTCGAGCTGGGCGTTCATTTGCACAGCCGTCCGGAGAACGCGGAAGCCAAAATTCTCGCCGCGTACGAAGCGGGATGCCGGCGCTTCGACAGCGCGCTGACGGGGCTTGGCGGCTGCCCCTTTGCGGGAGACAATCTGGTGGGGAACATCGCCACGGAGCAGGTGCTCGCCGCGTTGCGCAAGGCGGGCGCCGATCCGGGCATCGACAACGCGCGGCTGACCAAAGTCCTGGCCATGGCCAACGAGATTCGCGCGAAGTACGCGCACGCGCCACTTTTGAATTAGCGAGGCTTCCGCCATGCACTCCACACTGATTCTCGAATTCAGCGGCGAAATCGCCAAGATCACGCTGAACCGCCCCGAAAAACGCAACGCCATCAACACGCAAATGATTGCGGATCTGCAGACGGCGCTGGACACCATCGAAAAGAGCCATTCGCGCGTGGCGATCGTCACGGGAGCCGGCACGTCGTTTTGCGCCGGCATGGATTTGGACATGCTCGCCGCCATCGCGAAGCAGTCTCCCGCGGAAAATCAGGAAGATTCACGGCGGATCGCCAAAATGCTGCGCCGCCTATGGAGTTTTCCGCGCCCCATGATTGCTGCGGTGAATGGCCCGGCCTACGCGGGAGGCTGCGGCATCGCGACACTCTGCGATTTCACGCTGGCGACACCCGAAGCTAAATTCGGTTACACCGAAGTGAAAATTGGATTCCTGCCGGCCATCGTTTCTGTTTTTCTCACACGGCAGATCGGAGACAAGCGCTCGCGCGATCTCCTGCTGACCGGGCGCATCATCGAAGCAGCAGAGGCGAAGGAATTCGGCATGGTGACGGAAGTGGTGCCCGCCGAGCGACTGCAGGAGCGCGCTTTCGCGCTCGCCAACGACCTGATCGCCGCCAGTCCGAGCAGCCTGACGCGCGCGAAACATCTGCTAACCTCGGCCGCCGCTGCGGGAGTGGATCACGACCTGGAGCGCGCCATCCTGGAAAACGCCCGGATCCGCTGCACGCCCGACTTCAAGGAAGGCGTGGCGTCGTTCCTGGAAAAGCGCAAGCCGGTCTGGCACAGCAAGCCCGACTAATCGATCTCATGCAAACCATCGACCATCACGACACCACCGTACGAGTGCGCTACGCGGAGACCGACCAGATGGGCGTGGTCTATCACGCGAACTATCTGATTTGGTTTGAAGTCGGCCGCGTGGAGCTGATGCGCGCGCTGGGCATCGAATACAAGCGCATGGAAATCGATGACGACTGCCACATCGTCGTCGCCGATGTCCGCTGCCACTACCACTCGCCCGCGCTCTATGACGAAGTAATTCGCGTGCGCACCCGCATCGCCGAGTCGCGAAACCGCACCATTCGATTTTCCTACGAAGTCTTTCGCGACGGCGATCGCGAATTGCTCGCGGTCGGTGAGACGCTGCACGTGATTTGCGGCAGCAACGGCAAGCCCAAGCTCTTGCCGGAAAAATATCGAGCCATCCTGGGCACGGTTTCGCCGGCGCCAAGCCCCATGCGGAGCGGTTCATGAGCATTGCGCTGAGCGGCAACGACCTCACGTTCGAGCAAGTGTACGCGGTGGCGTTGCGCAGCGAAAAAGTGGCGCTCGCGCCGGATGCGGTCGAGCGCGTGAAGGCGTCGCGCGCGGTGGTCGATCGCGTGGTGGCTTCAGGCGCTACCGCCTATGGAATCAACACCGGGTTCGGCAAGCTCGCCTCCGTGCGCATTTCCAGCGAGCAGGTGCGCCAGCTTCAGGTCAATCTGGTGCGCTCGCACGCGTCCGGAATAGGTCCGCCGCTAAGCGAGCCGGAGACGCGCGCGATGATGCTTTTGCGCGCTAACGCGCTGGCCAAAGGGTTGAGCGGCATTCGTCCGGTGGTCGTGGAAACGCTTTGCGCCATGCTGAACGCCGGAGTGCATCCGGTGATTCCCGCGCAAGGCTCCGTAGGCGCATCGGGAGATTTGGCGCCGCTGGCGCATCTCGCTCACGTTGCCATCGGTGAAGGTCGCGCTGTTTATCGTGGTGAAGCGCTCGACGGCGCGGAGGCCATGCGCCGTGCCGGCCTTACACCGGTCGCGTTGGAAGCCAAAGAGGGACTATCGCTGCTCAACGGCACGCAAGGGATGCTCGCGTTGCTGATCCTCGCTCTCCGTGATGCCGACATGCTGGTGGACACCGCCGATGTTGCCGCGGCGCTGTCGCTCGACGCACTGCGCGGAAGCCCCGGAGCATTCGATGCTCGCATCATGCACGCACGGCCGTATACCGGCGCCGCGATGACCGCGCGCAACCTGGCGCACTTGAATGAAGGCAGCCAGATTCGCGAATCGCACCGCGCGGCGGAAAAAGATGCGCGCGTGCAGGATGCTTACAGCTTGCGCTGCACTCCGCAGGTGCATGGGGCGGTGCGCGATTCCCTGGCGCAGGCGCGCGAGATGGCGGCAGTGGAACTGAACAGTGCCACCGACAATCCGCTGGTATTTGTGGGCGACGGCAGCGGCGACATCGTTAGCGGTGGAAACTTCCACGGCCAGCCGCTGGCGATGGCCGCCGACCAAGTTGCCATCGCGATTGCCACGCTCAGCGGAATTTCCGAGCGGCGCGTCGAGCAGATGACCAATCCACTGACCAGCATGCTGCCGGCGTTTTTGACGCCGGAACCGGGAATCAACTCCGGCTTCATGATCGCGCAGGTAACCGCGGCGGCGCTGACCAGCGAGAACAAGGCGCTGGCTGTCCCGCATTCGGTGGATTCGATTTCCACTTCGGGCAACCAGGAAGATTACGTGTCGATGGGGATGAGCGGCGCGCGCCGCCTGGACCGTATGCTGTTGAATCTGCGGTACATCGTCTCGATCGAGCTGCTGTGCTCCTGCCAGGGAATCGATCTGCTGGCACCGTTGCAAACGGGCGCGTTGGCCAAGAAGGCTTATGACGCGGTGCGCGCCAAATCCGCTAAGGTTGCGCAAGACCGGCCGCTTGCACCGGAAATCGAAGCGGTCGGTGCACTAGTCGCCGCTGGAACATTCTCCGCGATACTTCATTAGCGATTAGGCCCCCCTCCCCCTGTTTCTGGATCTGCAGATTCTAAAGGACTTACTGAGGGCCATCTTGGATCTGTTCATTCCACAGGGCTTATAGGTTATTCAAAAGCGGGGAAAAATAAAAAGGGCGGCCTCATTGGCCGCCCGTAGTTGTCTACAACGATAAGTATAGCGCGGTTTTGAAAATTGTCAAGGTAATTTTCGGGCTTCCCGCAGACAGACTACCTGAGGAGAGATGTAACTGCGCCGCTTACTGAGCCAGGGCTTGCCGGAGGAAGGTAAGCATGCGGTATCCGGCGATGTGGCTGAAGGGCGGCAACTCCAGCGAGTAGTGCCCGCAGTGCAGGGCCAGGGTGCGCGGATGCGGTTTGTAACGCCGCAGCGCCGCAAGCATCTGCTCGGTCAAGGCCGGCAAAAACGTGGGGTCGTACTTGCCGTAGACCATGAACGCGTTCTTTCCCGCTCCCAGACCGCGTTCCACATAGGGCATGGGGCTGACCGGCGCCCAATATTCGCGGAGCTCATCCACCGTGACATGCTCGCGCAAACTCTCCCAGACGTGCATGGTGGTCATTCCTTGGCTGACCACGTCGGCAAAATAAGTGGAAACATGGAAGAAACCGCCGGCCCGCACCGCGGGATCGTGCACCAGCGTGATATAGCCGACCGAAGAGCCGATGCTGGTCCCCAGAATACCCAGCCGGGAAAACCCCTGCTGCTCCAGCCAGCGCAAGCAGCGCCGCGCGTCTTGCACCGCCTGGCGGTTGGCCTGCAGCGTGAGCCCGATATTCGGGCCGACAAGCTGGTCGGCGCGTTCGTGGCCCCGCGCCATGCGGCGATCGTGATACGGCATGCTCATCTTGAGCGCGCTGATTCCGATGCGCTGCAGCCATTCGCCTAACCCGCGCTGTCCGTGCCACTTGGCGTTCCAGTTGGGCAGGATCAGCACCGCCGGACCTCGCCTGCGCGCCGGAAAGAACTGGGCGTGGACGGTATTGTTTTCCGGCCAGGGCGACTCAATGGAACTGGTAAACGTCAGAACGTTTTCGTTATCCAGCCGGTAATCGGTCGCCGGCGCGGTGCTGTACCACTCCTGGCTGTTCTCGATGGCCTGTCGCGCATACTCGCGGAGGAATTCAGCGGGATTGGGATGCTCGACCGGCCCGCCGATGTGTTCCAGCCCCCAAGCGAAGGGGCGCACCAGACGGTTGTCGTCCGTCTTCCAGCGGCGCTGCTCGTAGCGATGAATGCGGCGTGCAAACCAGTTCATAGATTTGACACTCAACAGTTTACCGTTTTAAGGCGCGAAGAGAAAACCACACAAGGAGCTGGTATTGATCAGGCTCCGATTAGCCGGCTTCCATAATGAGCGCCGCGGCATGTGGCTGCAGGTGATCGCATCAACGCGCTGCCCCAGTTCGGGGCAGAGGTATCAGTCTGGTTCAGTCAGGCGAGGCGCGCCGTGCACATTCCGTACTTTATCCTATTGAAACGAGAGGGCTTAGGACGAAAAGCATGGCTGCTTCCTCGGGCCGAGCGCGTGCTCCCTTAGCCCTTGGAGAAACTCATCCATGAAACGGTCCAACCAAAAAGGCGTCGCTCTGATCTTCGCCTTGATTTTTATCCTGGTGCTTTCGGTGACGGCGGCATCACTAATGTTCCTGTCCCAGTCGGAAACCTGGTCGAGCATGAATTACCGGCTGATGACGGAATCGCGCTACGGAGCGGAAGCAGGAGTGCATGCCGCGGCGAACTACATGATGAACAGCTACACGCTGCCGGGCGGCGCCGGCGATCCGCTTTCCGCTTATAAACTGACCGTCAGCCCGGTCACGCTGGCGGCCGGGGGCAGCCCGATCGCCTTGGGAGTGACGATGAACGGCATCAGCGCCAATTATCCGGTGGGCACGGTGTTGACCAACTTTAATACGGCCAGCCAAGGTTCCTTGACGGGGGGCAACAACACCGTGAATTACTCGGTGTCGGCTGAGCTGATGTCCATGAGACAGGTCATCCAGTGCGGGAATTCGCAGCCGCTGACCGCGCAACTGTGGAAACTCACTTCGCATGGAGATATCACGGGTACGCGAAACGCCGAAGTCGAGGTTTCCTCTCTTTTGGAAGTCCACGTGACGCCCTGCTATAACTACGCGGGCTTTGCCACTGGCAACGGATGCGCCTCCATTCAGTTCAACGGCGGCGGCACGATCGACAGTTACAATTCTTCCAACATGACGCTATCTGGCGGATCACCGGTCACGCAGAATTATGAAGGGAACCTGGGGTCCAACGGAAACGTGAACACCTCAAACGGCACAACGATCGATGGCACGTTCTCGAGTCCGGACACAGGTGTGGGCGCTGCGGCGGAGGTTCCGGCGTCGATGCCTTGACCGGCGGGGGCACGGTGACGGGCTGCTCGGTGAGCACCACCATTTGTCTTCCCGCTCCTGGACTGGTCAAGTTGCCCCAGCCAGTGACTTTCGTGCCCCCGGTCACCGATTATCCGGGATGCACAGGCGCCGGTGCGGCGGCGTGCGACGCAACGGAAGACAGCACCCTCGGGAGCGCGCCCAACACCCTTGTTTCTCCTCCCGGACTCTATGGAGATATCTCCGCAGCGGGAAACAAGACGGTGGTGTTGAACCCGGCCGGAACGAATGCTGCGAATTGCGCAAGCGCCACCTACTTCATCAATAGCATTTCCCTAAAAGGGAACGCGTCGCTCACGATCAACCCGTGTCCGGGCACCGGTGGAAACGGTGGCACTGCGCCTGCGGTATGGATGCCCGTGATCGTCAATATCGTGGGTAGCGGCGGCGGCACGGTGATGGACATCGGCGGCAACGGTATCGCGAACACGACCTTCAATTCTTCGCTGATTCAGTTTCAATATTCCGGGACTGGCGCACTCAATCTCCATGGCAACGGCGCTACCTCCGCAGTCATCTATGCACCGAAAGCGGGTGTGACGATCAGCGGAAACGGCACGATCTATGGATCGGTGATCGGAGCGCAGATAACGGGAAATGGAGGCCCAGTGACGATCCACTACGATCGCGCATTGTCGGCTAACTTGATGACCGTGGGGAATTGGACGCTGGATACGTTCACGTGGAGCAAGTACTGACAAATCAGCAGTTTGCTGACGCAGGCTCACTTAAGAGCTAAGCCGAGTCGGGCCGATTATGATTGCGGCACAGCTGTACGGACGGGCTATTGCCGGACAATCTTCTAAACGACAACCTTGGACGATTCGGCGTTCCCGGAGCCGGGAGGATCTGCAGGGCCAATGATCCCGGTTCCATTGACGGAAATTGACGGTTCACACGAGGCTTCTTCCACGAGTCGGTTACTTATGACCCAGACCACCATCCAACTGGAGCACGTCTGCAAGAGCTACGGCGAAGGCAAAGTCGTACATGCCCTCCGCGATATCGATCTCAGCGTCGGCCAGGGCGAACGAGTGGCCGTCATGGGCCCCTCTGGCTCCGGCAAGTCCTCTTTGCTCAACCTGATCTGCGGCTTGGATGATCCCACGAGCGGCAGCGTCAGCGTCGCGGGCGTAAACATTTCGGAACTCAACGACGATCAACGCACCCGCCTGCGCCGCGAGAAAATCGGGATGATCTTTCAGACTTTTAATCTTCTGCCTACTTTGAGCGCCATCGAGAACGCCGCTCTTCCGCTTCGTCTACAGGGCATGCGCCGCAAAGAGGCGGAACATCGCGCGGCCGCCATGCTCGAACGCGTGGGGCTAAGAACTCGCATCACGCATCGCCCCGATGAAATGTCCGGCGGCGAACGCCAGCGCGTGGCCATCGCTCGCGCCCTTATCTTTTCTCCTCCCCTGCTGCTGGGCGACGAGCCAACCGGCAATCTCGATTCCGCCACGGGCGCCGAAATTCTTGCGCTGCTGGACGATCTTCACAAGGAATTGAACAGCACGCTGTTTCTGGTAACGCACAACGATCTGGTCGCCAGCTTCTGCGATCGCGTGATCACGCTTCGCGATGGTCATATCGTGGATGGTCATGTCTTAGAAGAACAGCAGCCCGAACCCGTTCTCGCCGGATCCTACTGATGTTTCCGGCGCTCTGGCACATTAGCCTGCAGCAGTGGTGGAATCATCGCCTCCGTCTTTTCCTGACCACGATGGGCATTGCGCTGGGCGTTGCGGTATTTTTCGCCATTCGCACCGCTAATATCACCTTGCTCGATTCTCTCCGCCTGACCGTCGAAAAGGTTGCCGGAAAGGCTACGCTGCAAATCACTGCGGGCGAAACAGGCTTTCCGGAAAAAATCCTCGAAACGGTCCGCTCCACTCCCGGGGTTAAAATCGCTGAGCCGATTATCGAGGTCATCGCGCGCACGGCCTTCGCCGAAGAAGGAAACCTCCTGATTCTCGGCGTCGACACCGCCGGCGATCAGCAGTTGCGCGACTACCAGTTCGATAAATCGCAGACGCAAATCGCCGACCCGCTCGTCTTTCTTGCGCAGCCCAATTCCATCCTGCTGTCGCGCGCCTTCGCCGATCGTCACGGGCTGAAAATCGGCGATACGCTGCCTCTGTACGCATCGATGGGCCGCAAAGACTTCACGGTTCAAGGAATCTTCAAGCCGGTCGGAATCGGCGAAGTTTTCGGCGGCAACATCGCCATAATGGACGTTTATTCCGCGCAGGTCGTCTTCCATCGCGGGCGCAATTTTGACCGCATCGACCTGATGCATACTCCAGATGGTGCCCTCGAAACGGTGCAGCAAACTCTGCACGCCAAGTTGCCCGCGGGACTGGAAATCGCGCCTCCCGAATCGCGCGGCCAAGATCTCGAAAGCGCCGTCACGGCCATGCGTGTCGGTTTGACCATCACCAGTTTCACGGCGCTTCTCGTCGGCATTTACATCATCTTCAACTCGTTTACCATCGCGGTAAATCAGCGCTGGAAGGAAATCGGCATACTCCGCTCGGTCGGCGTCGAGCGCCGCAACATCAATCGGATGTTTCTGTGCGAAGCGTTCTTGATGGGCGTGATTGGATCGGCGATAGGAATCGCGGCCGGCTATTACCTTGCGGCGATCGGCGTAAGAGTCATGGCCAACATGGCTTCTTCCATTTACGGCTTCATGTCCACCTCGACGCCAGTGGTCTTCCGGGTTCCCTACGCAGCCACCTCTTTCCTACTCGGCGTGGCCGCATCCGTCTTCGGTGCGTGGTTCCCAGCGCGCGCCGCGTCGCAGCTCGACCCCACTTTAGCGCTGCACAACATCGAAGCGCGCCAGAAGGAAGCCGTGCTCGGATGGGGCCGCGTCACGGTCGGCCTCGGTCTTACCTTGTCCAGCCTCGCGCTAATGATTTGGACACCCTCTAGGGTGGGCGGCACCTTCCAATTCTCCTATGCCATCCTAATGCTCCTGGGTTTGACGGCCCTGTTGCCGAAGCTCATCGAGCTGATTTCGCACGTGCTGCGCCCTTTCATGGACTGGACGGGTGGGGCGGAGGGCAGTCTCGCCGTCGATGCCATGATTCAGTGCCCCCGGCGCAGCTCCGCCACCGTCGGAGCGCTGATGGTGGGGCTCATGTTCGTTTTCTCGACGGCGGGCTATATACAAAGTTACCGGCACATGGTCGACCGCTGGATGAAGCAATCGCTAAACGCCGATATCTTTGTCGCTACATCGAGCACCATGCGATCCACTACCTACCATTTCGACGAACAGCTCGGCCGGCAGATCGCCGCCGTTCCCGGCGTGAAGCGGCTTGAAAACGTCCGCTTCACCTCGGTCCCGTATGACGGCGACAGCGCCGCACTGATAGCCATCGAGATGAATGGTTTCATGGCGCGCGCCGTCGACGCTGTGGAAGGGGAGAGCAAGAAAACCCTCCTCGACGCTCTTCCAAGAGGCGCAGGCGTGCTCGTCTCCCGAAACTTCGCCGCGCGCTGGAAGATGCGTGTCGGAGATTCGCTCACGCTGAATACTCCAAACGGCACGCTCAAGCGCCCGATTCTTGGCATTCTCGACGACTATCGCTCCGAGAAAGGCACTATCTTTATCGATCGCGCGCTCTACACACAATACTGGCATGACAATGCGGTCGACTTCTTCTTCATTACGCTCAACCCTGGCGTCGATCCCGTCGCAGCCAAGCGCCGGATTCAGAACTTGACCTCCAACACGGTCCACGCATTCGTGTACACGCAAGTCGAATTCAAGAAATGGGTGTATGGCCTGGTTGATCAGTTCTTCGTGCTCAACTACATGCAACTGGTGATCGCGGTAATTGTGTCGATGCTCGGAATCGTGAATACGCTCATGATTTCCATATCGGAGCGCAAACGCGAAATTGGCGTAATTCGCGCGATCGGCGGGCTGCGCGGGCAGATACGCAAGCTGATCCTGCTGGAAGCGGTGGCCATTTCGATTGTAGGAGTAGCCGTGGGAGCGCTCGCCGGAATGTTCACTACCGAATTTATGGCTCACACCGTTTCCATGGTCTTAGCGGGATATGCCGTTCCATTCTATATTCCCTGGGCGTTGATCCTCATGAGTCTCCCGATCGTAATCGTAATAGCGCTCCTGGCTGGATGGTGGCCCGCCCAGCATGCCGTCGGCAAACAGATTATCGAGGCCATCGGATATGAATAGCCCGGCGTCGCGTGGCGTTGTTGGAGTTATGAACGCTCTTGTCGCTTCCGCGATTCTATTTTTCCTGATGACTGCTCCGGTCTTCAGCGACATCGACCCTCGCAAAATTCTCGAAGGTGTGTACGAGCAGGACACCAGCCGTGACACCACGATGAAAGCCGTATTCGACATCTTCAGAGACGGCCACAAGACCACAAAGAAGTTCGTGTTGTTTCGCCTGGGCTCGCCCGGAGATAGCAAGACGCTTGTGCGCTTCACCGATCCCGCGGAGATTCGCGGGGTTACGCTGCTTTCCTATAATCACAAAGGCGACACCGACCGGCAGTGGCTCTACATCCCCGCCACCCAGCGCACGCGCAGCGTCACTCCGCGCGAACGTTCCGAGAAATTTGCAGGCACCGATTTTACCTACGAAGACGTTGAGGAGCGTGTGCTTGACGATTTCCATTACCGTCTTCTCAGTGAAAACGAGACCATCGACGGACACAAGACTTACAAAGTGGAAGCGAAGCCGGCGGACGAAGGCAGGTCACAATATGGGCATATTTACTACTGGGTTGGTCAAAGTGTTCCTGTCATCCTGCATGCCGAAATGTACGATCGCGAGGGAAAACTGGTCCGCGAACTTCACGCCTCGTCGCTAAAGAAAGTTTCCGGCATCTGGGGCGCGCGCCATGTCGAGATGCAGTCTGTAGCGGAAAAAACCCGCACGGTGTTGACCGTCGACGAGGCCAAGTTCAATCAACATCTCGATGAGAAACTCTTCACCGCCGAAAGCCTGGAGAACGCCCCCGGCTCCACTAAACTCTTAGCTCCGCGATAACCGGAATCTGACCCACGACCGAGAATCCGCACGTGTTAGGCATCGGACACGGACGGCGCGCGCGTGCGTTGAGGGCGGGGGAGCGGGTGTGGCACATTGCATACAGAGGCCCTGAGCGGCGCAAACCTTGGTCATCGCGTTCATTTTTGTTTTTGGCATTGTGATTGGCAGCTTCCTGAACGTCTGCATTTTGCGGATTCCGGAAGACCTGTCCATCGTGGCGCCCGCTTCGCGGTGCCCGCGGTGCCAAGCGCCGATAAATTGGTATGACAATGTGCCGGTCTTCGGCTGGCTTTGGCTGCGCGGCAAGTGCCGCAGCTGTGGCCTGGCAATTTCTCCGATGTATCCCCTGGTCGAATTAACCACTGGTCTTCTCTTCGTGGCCTGCTACCTGGAATTTGGGCTCACGCAAACTGCCGTCAAATGGCTCTTTTTCACCTGCCTGCTCATCGTGCTGACGATCACCGACCTGCGCGTGCGCCTGCTTCCCGACCTGGTGAACTGGCCTGGGTTCGTGGCCGGGCTTTTCTTCTCTGCGGTGGCGCCGTCCGGCGACGGCTCCGCCGTTTTCTTGTTCGCCTCTGTGTTCCATGCCATGCCGCCTAGACCGGTCCAGGGCCTGCTCGACGCGCTTCTGGGTGCAGCGTTCGGCAGCTTTGTGCTCTGGGGCGTCGCGGCACTCTACAAGCGGGTTCGTGGCCGCGAGGGCATGGGCATGGGCGACGTGAAAATGATGGCCATGGTGGGCGCGTTTCTGGGCGTGCGTGGAGCGTTCTTGACCATCCTGCTGGGGACGGTGCTGGGAACGCTGGTCGGAGTCACGATCATCATCGCGCTCTACTCGGCGGGGTGGCAGCGTAAATTGGCCGAGCGCGCAAGCCGCCGCGGCCTTGGGAGCGTAAGCGCCCTGCGCTGGACAATCGCCAGTCAATATCAACTCCCGCTGGGAACATTCCTGGGAATTGCCGCGTTGCTCGTGGTGTATTTTGGACCAAGAATGCTGACGCTCTGGTCGCAAAGGCTTGGGTGACATGACTACGCCCTTCCTTCTCGCGACACTGCAAGCGGCCAAGCCGCCCAACCTTTGGGCCTTCGGCGTTGCTTCCGCCGTGGGATTGTCCGCCATCGCCCTTGTGGTGCTGTACCTGGTGAGGCGCTATTTCCAAAACGTGCAAAACGCGCACAAAGTAGAGGAACCACAGGCGGCTCGCACACAGAATCCGTCCGCCTTTATGGCCGCGTCGATGCAAGGCGTCATCCAAAAACTGCGCGACCAGGAACGGGAGCTGGAGCGCCTGCACCGCATTGAGAAAGAGCGTGCGGCGCACACCGAGCGCCTCAGCGAAGAAGTCACCCGCAACATGCCCGCCGGGCTGCTGGTCGTCAACGCCACCGGAATTATCTCCAGCGCCAACCCCGCTGCCGAGCAGGCGCTTGGCATTCGCGGCCTCGGCTTCCGGCGCTACAGTGAAGCGCTGGGCGAGACGTCCGAGCTCACCAGGCTCATCACAGAGTGCCTGGCCGAGGGCAGGATTTTCCGGCGCGAAGAGGTAGAGCACGGCGCGCCTTCGGGCGACCGCCGGGTTCTCGGAGTCACGATCTCCCCCATTCGTAAAGGCGACGAAAAGATTAGCGGAGCGCTTTGCCTCCTCAGCGACTTGACGGAACTCGCCGCCCTGCAGCAGCAGATGCAGCTCAAGGAAAATCTCGCCGCGCTCGGCGAGCTTTCCGCCGGCATCGCACACGAATTCAAGAATGCGCTGGCCACCATCTCCGGCTACGCGCAGATGATTCGCTCCGAGGAATTGGAGGGAGAGGCCTCCGATTACGCCGGCCGCATCCTCGAGCAGACACGCAACATCACCCACGTCGTCACCGAATTCCTTAAGTACGCGCGCCCGCTCGACATCGTTAACGAGCCGGTGGCGCTGCAAGCCGTCGTGGAGCGCGTGGTTTCCGACGTTACCGAGGCGCAACCCGGCGTGCAACTGCGCGCCGCGGGAGAGTTCGGCAGCGTGCCCGGCGATGAGGGGCTGCTGCGCCAGGCGCTGCTGAATCTGGCGCGCAACGCCGCCGAAGCATGCTCGGACGCCGCCGGTGGCGGGCAAGTGCGGCTGAAGGGCGAACTCGTTCCTTCCGGCGACGGAGGCTTGCAGCGGATTGTGATCCTCGACAACGGGCCGGGAATCGAGGAAGCCTCGTTGAGCAAGCTCTTCCGACCCTTCTACACCACTAAGGCGGACGGCACGGGTCTAGGCCTGGCCGTGGTGCAAAAGATCATCGTTCAACATGGCGGCCACGTGGAGGCTCGCAATCGCCCCGAAGGCGGTGCGGCGTTTATGGTTACGCTACCCCTGTGCGGTAGCGCGCCGGAAGCGGTAGAATTGAATAAGAAGAGTGTGGACACTTAGTTGCGCCGGAGCGTTTCTGCTCCTTGGGAGGTACCTTTATGGACGCGCGAATTTTGCGAACTAGCGCCGCATTTGCCAGCCTGGCTCTCATGGCCCTTGCGCTAACAGCTCTTCCGGCTCCCGCCCAGCAGCATCAGCAGGACCCCCAGCAATCTACCGGTGACCCTGTAGCGGATGCCGCGCGTAAAGCCCGCGAACAGAAGAAGAAAGATACCGTCAAGCCGAAACGGGTCTACACCGACGATGATGTAAACCACCTCGTACTGCCAGATGCCCCCGTTTCAGGAGACGCGTCTGCAGGGGCCGCTACGCAAGACGGCGCAGCCAAGAAGCCGGACGCGGAGGGAAAGGATGCCGCCGGCAAAACCGCGAAGCCCGAGGAAAGTCCAGAGACCAAGTGGCGCAAGCAGTTCAAGGAAGCCTACGCCAACCTGGACCGCACGCAAAGAGAGCTTGATGTCCTGCAGCGCGAAGACAACAAGGCGCAAGTTCAGTATTACAGTGACCCGCAAAAAGCGCTTTCGGAACAGTACACTCGCAAGGACATCAACGACAAAGATACAAAGATCGCGGCTAAGAAGAAAGAGATCGACCAACTCAAGCAGCAAATCAGCGACATGCAAGAAGCGTTGCGTAAGTCCGGCGGCGATCCCGGCTGGGCCACGCCCTGATTTGTGGAGGCCGGCTTTCAGCCCGGTCAGTTCCCCGCTAACCACTAGGAATTAACAGCAACAACTGCCCTGCACTCTCTCCGCACATCCCTGCGTCGTTCTTTCGGCTCATCGCGCAAAACATGATAGAAACAAAGGAGATGGAACCTCTCCTTCTTGTAGAAGACAAAAATGAATTGCGCACCATGCTTCGCAAAGCGCTGGAGCGTTCCGGCTACACCGTTGATGAAGCGCCGGACGGCACCGCCGCCATCCAGAAGGTGCGCGCGCGCCGCTATCTCCTCGTCATCACAGACCTGAAAATGCCGGGTGCTTCCGGTCTCGACGTCTTGCGCGAGACCAAGCACGCCGACGCCGCCATTCCCGTAATCCTCCTGACCGCGTTCGGCTCCGTCGAAGAAGCAGTCACGGCCATGAAGGAAGGCGCCTTCGATTTCCTCCAAAAACCGGTCGACCTCGACCATCTCAAACTCCTGGTGCAGCGCGCCGCGCGTCAGCAGGAAATGCTCCGCGAGAACCTGCTGCTCCGCGAGGAGTACACAGCTCGTTACGGATTCCCCCGCATTGTCGGCGAGCATGCCTCCATTCGAGAGATTAGCCAGCAGATTCAGCGCATCGCGGCGACCGATTCCACCGCGCTGCTCCTGGGCGAAAGCGGCACCGGGAAGGAGCTCTTTGCCCGCGCGATCCATCACTTGTCCAACCGCCGCGAGCAGCCGTTCGTGGCCCTGAATTGCGCCGCAATTCCCGAGGGACTCGTCGAGAACGAATTGTTCGGTCACGAGCGCGGCGCCTTTACCGGGGCGGGCGCCCGCAAAGTCGGCAAGATGGATCTCGCGCACCATGGCACTTTGTTTCTCGATGAAATCGGCGAGCTGCCCCTGGCCATCCAGGCCAAGCTGTTGCGCGTGCTGGAAGAACGGCAATTCGAGCGCGTGGGCGGCACGCAATTGATCGAAGTGGATGTGCGCATTGTCGTCGCGACAAACCGCGATCTCCAGAAATTGATGCAGGAGAAATTGTTTCGCGAGGACTTGTACTTTCGCATCTCCGCGGTGCCCATTACCATTCCGGCGCTGCGCGACCGCGGAAACGACGTCCTGTTGCTGGCCGATTATTTCCTGGACAAGTTCAGCCGCGAATTCGCCAAGCCCGGCCTCGAGCTTTCCTCCGACGCCAAACAAAGGCTTCTCGAGTATCGCTGGCCCGGCAACGTTCGCGAACTGCAAAACACGCTGGAGCGCGCCGTGATCCTCGCCGACGGGCTGACCATCCACGCCAATGGCTTGCAGCTTCCCTCCCCTAAACCCGATGAGGAAACCGTGCCGCAAGGCATGCTGCCCGAAAAATTCAGTTGGGAAGGCTCGCTGGAGCAAGTGACGCAACGCGCGGCCGGTCATGTCGAGCGCGTCCTGCTCGAAAGCACCCTGCGCGACTGCCAGTGGAATAAGACGCGCGCCGCCGAGCGGCTCGGAGTTTCGCCGAAAACGCTCCTCGCGAAGATTCGTACCGCGGGCCTCGAGGAATGAGATTGGCCCAGCGGCTAGGTCTTGATTCCCGTGTGGAGCGCGACAGAACCCAGCGTCCAAAGTTGATACTCCACCGACGCGAATCCAGCCTTGCGCATTAGGGAAGCCAGTTCGTCCGGATGAAAGAAGCGCGCCACCGAGGCCGGCAAATACTTGTACGCGTTCGGATTTCCAGAGAGCAATCCCCCAATCTTCGGCAGGACCGTGCGGCAGTACCAACGATAGAGATCGCCGGCCAGGCCTGGCGGCGGCTCGGTGAATTCTAAAATCGCCAAAGTGCCTCCGCGCTTCATCACACGCCGGATTTCCTGAAGTCCGCTCTCGTAGTTTGCCAAATTACGAAAACCGAAAGCGGTCGTAACCAAATCAAACGACCCATCGGCAAAGGGAAGCCGCAATGCATCCGCCTCGAAAAAGGCTGGGTGCCCCGCCGATCCTGCCTTCGCGTCTCGCGCATGAGTCTTGCTCTTCGCACTCGCGCACATCAGCATGGCGTGAGAAAAATCCGCGCCCGTAACTTGCGCCGGACCCTGGCGCGCCAGCGCAAAAGCAAGATCGCCGGTGCCGCAGCAAAGATCCAGCACCCGCGCGTCGCCCCGCCGCAAAATTGGCCGCAGACGCCGCGCGGTCCGCGCGCGCCACACGCGATCCTGTTCCAGCGACAACAGGTGATTCAGGAAGTCGTAGCGCGGCGCGATCTCCGTGAACATCTCGCGCACTTTCCGCGAAGCGTCCGCTTCCGTTTGTGCGCCTTCCAGGCGAGTTCCCTTGGCAGCAGCAGCTTCAGGCATGGACGTGGCCGGAATCACAGAAGAAATGAGGAGCAAAGCGCAAAACGCGCTCGACCGCCGCCAGCGGCACGCCATCATACGAAGCGGCCTTGCCTATGCGTGGCGTCAGAACAAATCGCAATTTCCCGTCGCGCGTCTTCTTGTCTGTCCGCATCGCCGCAAGCAACGCGCGCACCGGAACGCGCGGCCACGCCGGAAGCGGTCCCATGCGGCGCACCAGCGAAACAATCCGCGAAACGGCGTCTGCGCGCGTTACACCTGTCTCGTGTCCCAGCAACGCAGCCGCCATCATGCCCCACGCGACGGCTTCCCCGTGCTGGTAGCGCTTGTAATGTGTGACGCTTTCCAGCGCGTGCGCAAATGTGTGGCCGAAATTGAGGATTTCGCGCAGCCCCGATTCGCGCTCGTCGCGCGTCACCACCCGCGCTTTGATCGCCACGTTGCGAGGAATCAAATAGTCGAGCGCTTCACGATCGCGGCGCTCCACCCTTTCCATGTTTTTCTCGAGGTACGCAAACATCTCCGCATCCGCAATCACCGCATGTTTGATGATTTCGGCGAGCCCGCCGCGAAATTCACGCTCTGGCAACGTCCGCAGCACCTCAGGATCGGAAAGAACCAGCCGCGGCGGATAGAACGCACCGATCAGGTTTTTCCCCTCCGGCAAATTCACGCCGGTCTTTCCGCCAATCGAGCTGTCCACTTGCGCCACAACCGTGGTCGGCACGTGCACCAGCGCGACCCCGCGCAGATACGACGCCGCGACAAAGCCGGCCACGTCTCCCACCACGCCCCCGCCCACCGCAATCAGCAACGATTTGCGGTCCGCGCCGCCTTTCACCAGGCCGCGCGCGAGCCATTCGACCGTCCGCAAATTCTTTGCGGCTTCGCGGTCATTCATGAGATGAACGGCGCCGCGATTCTCTATACCAACACCGCGTCGCACACGCCTGCCAATCGCCCGCCATACCTTCGCGGACGATACGACGTGTACGTTCGAAAATTTCCCCAGCTTGCCGATTTCCCTCGCCGCGTGGCGCAGCACTCCTGCGCCGCACACCACAGGATAAGGGCCGGCCGCGGACTGCACAAAAATGCGTTTGGTTTTCATTCAGTGGACCTAGGAAATGTAGCACAGCCCATCTTCTCTGCGCTTCTCCACGCTCTTTGTGGCTCTGCGTTATCTTTATTCCCTCCCGGTCTTCAAGTCGTCGCGCTCCGCGGAGCACGCTTTGCTTCGTGCTACCATAAAACGCGCCCTGCACGGCCGCTCGTCATGACCGCTCTCCTCAAGACTCATCATGCCGATTATGCTGTCGTCGGATCGGGTGTCGCAGGTCTCCGCGCCGCCATCGAATTGAGCCAATCCGGCAGCGTCCTGGTCCTCGCCAAATCCGATCTCAACGATTCCGCAACCGCCTGGGCCCACGGCGGCATCGCCGTAGCGCTCAGCGACGAAGACGAGATCTCCCTCCACGAGCAGGACACCCTGCAGGCTGGCGACGGCCTGTGCCGCGCCGACGCCGTTGCCTTGCTCGTCGAAGAAGGCCCCAAGTACATCACCGAACTGATCGAGTGGGGTGCCGAATTCGACCGCGCCGGCACCAAGCTCGTCTTCACCCGCGAAGCTGCCCACAGCCGCGCCCGCGTTTTGCACGCCCATGGTGAATCCACCGGCCGCGAAATCAGCCGCGCCCTCCTGTCCCGCGCGCATTCCATTCCTCATCTCCACTTACGCGCGCACGCCTTCACCACCAAGCTCATCGTCGAGTCCGGCGCCGTCGTCGGCCTGCGCTTCCTCGACGAGCTGGATGGCTCGCAGCACGAACTGCGCGCCGAAGCCGTACTGCTCGCCACCGGCGGCCTCGGCCAGATATATCGCGAGACAACCAACCCTGATGTCGCCACCGGCGACGGCATGGCGATCGCTTACGAAGCCGGCGCCGTGCTCTCTGACATGGAATTCGTGCAATCGTACCCCACCGCGCTGGCCGTTAAAGGCGCGCCGCGCCTTTTGCTTCCCGAAGCGCTTCGCGCCGAAGGCGCCATTCTTCGCAACATCAATCTCGAACGCTTCATGAAACGCCACAACGAAGCGCAGGAACTCGCGCCTCGCGACATCCTGGCCCGCGCCATCGTCAGCGAATTGCACCGCACCAACAGCGAGCACGTTTATCTCGACATGACCGCCAAGCCGGAAGGTTTTGTGGAAAGGCGTTTCCCACGCATTTACGCCACCTGTATGCAATACGGCGTCGATCTCGCGCGCGACGTCGCGCCGGTTTGCCCCGCAGCTCACTACATCATGGGCGGGGTGAAAACCGATCTCTGGGGCCGCACTTCCCTGCCCGGTCTTTATGCAGCGGGAGAAACCGCCGCGTCAGGCGTACACGGCGCCAATCGCCTGGCCAGCAATTCTCTTCTCGAAGGCATGGTGTTCGGAGCGCGCAGCGGCCAGGCGATGATGAAAGACGCACCGGTGAAGAAGAAACACGCCGGGGGACTTCCCGGAAGCATCGCACCGAACCCCGGTGAGCCGGCCGAAGAGAAGCCGCACAACAACGCGAAGCACCCGCCAGCCGCCGCACTGACCAAGATCCGCGACATCATGTGGCGTTTGGTGGGAATTCTTCGCAGCGGGAAAGAGTTGGTCAGCGCCATCGAGCAGCTGCAGTCCCTGGAGCTGCCGAAAGCAGAGAAGCACGACCGCCCTGACTACGAGCTCCACAACATCCACGCGCTGGCTTTGGTAATGGCCAAATCCGCGCTGGCGCGCCACGAAAGCCGCGGCAGCCACTACCGCTCCGACTTCCCCTACCGCGACGACGACGATTTCGCCAAACACTCCATAGCGCAAAAAGGCAAAGATATTCGCTTCGAGCCCTGAGTGGCACAGCCATTTTTGGCTGCGCGCCTTTGTAGATTCAACTTTACTTGGCTTGAAGTTGTTTTACGCTTTCGAGGAAAACATGGCCGGTGATGGCCAGGCTCTTGGGGCTGATTTTGTCGAGAGTATCCTGCGTTGTGTGCCAATAGTAAAGATTCCCGCCGGGATAGGCTTCAAAGTCGATCACATCGAGCGCCGGCACATTTCGGTTTAAGAATGAATCGTGGTCGTCGGTTGCACCGCTCGACTCCTCCAGGAAAACATTGTTGTAGCCCAATTTATCGGCCACGCCCCAAACCAAATCGACCAGCCATTTCGTCGAATCAGCTTCCCGTTTGAATCGTAGCGGGCGGGTTCCGACGATGTCGGCCAGGAGGAAGGCTTTGATCTTTTTGATTTCGCCACTCATGGCCATCTTGGCTGCCATTTGTTTGCTTCCGTAACGATTGTCCGGGTCTTTCCAGTTGAGATTCACGGCTTCTTCGCCGTCGAAGAACGTGATCCATACGGCGTAATTGCCGCGCTTCGGGCAAAGCAGGCGCGCCATTTCCAGCATTACCCCGGTTGACGACGCTCCGTCATCCGCTCCAACGAAATTCTCGATCCGCTTGGTGTCGTAGTGCGTGGCCAAAATGATGATTCCAGGTTTGTCACCGGGGATTTTTGCGACGATGTTCTTCATCGGCAAGCGCCCAGCCGGCGTGTCGGCTGAGAAGGAATCGACGTCCACTTTGCAGCCGTAGCTGGTCAATTCGGATTGGATGTATTCCTGAAGTTTGCCAATCGCCGCCGAGCCGGACGGCCGCGGACCGAACGCCACCTGCTTCTCCACGTGCGCATAGGCGCGCTTGCCGTCGAACCCGCCGGTTTTGTCCGCGGGCGGCGCTTCGTCTTCCGATTGCTGTGCGGCGAGCGCAGACGATGCTGCCGACGAAGAGGCCAGCGGAGTTCCTGCCGAACCGTCCGCTTTTGACCCGCATCCTGCCGTCATAACCACACCGAACGCCAGGGCGAATACTCTTGCAGGCATTCCCATTTAGCGGGCCTCCGCGGCAGCGGCCAGTTGCCGCTGCTTTTTCCGCACCACCATGGCCGAGACTCCAATGCTTGTGAAATAGAGGACCACCATCGGAACCATGAATATCAACATGCTCAAAGCATCGGGCGGCGCGGCGACCGCCGAGGCAATGGCAATGACCAAAATTGCGTAACGGAAATTCTTCCAAAGAAATTTTGGCGTGACGATGCCGAAGAGCGACAAGAAAAAGATCAGAACCGGCAGTTCAAACGTCAACCCGATAATCAGCAGTGTGAGGAGGATGAGA